>C687J26845_10000106_pt1 | contig 53050 bp, 36 predicted proteins | sample RifCSPlowO2_12_FD_26845 | JGI IMG/M metagenome (IMG submission 26845)
TTTGTAGGGTGGGCTTTAGCCCACCAGCGCTGGACAAGGGCCTTGGTGGGCTAAAGCCCACCCTACGTTTTGCGTTCAACACGTAACTGGTACAGAGCCATACAAAAGCATCGCAGGCAAGCCCGCTCCTGCGGGTCTATCGGCACTTAGGCGCGTTGGCGTTTGAGCCAGTCGTCCCAGCTGATGCGTTCATCGCGCACCAGCCAGCCATCACGCTCGGCAAAGCCTTCCGACAGCCACAGCTGGTCGCTGCTGGCCGGTTGCAGTTGGCCTTGCTGCAGGGTGTAGAGCTCGCCGCTGGCGCGCTCGTTGCGCAAGGCGATCAGGTAGAGATCGGGGTATTGGCGTTCCAGGCGGGTAATCAGCTCATGGCCCTCGAGCTGTTCGTCGGCATGGAACAGGCTGAGGTCGCGGGCCAGGCTCGGTAGCTCCAGGCGCAGGCTGTAGATCAGTTGCAAGGAGGCGGTTGGCAGGTGCACGTAGGCCATCGGCCGCTCCAGCAGCGGCAGCTCGGCGCTGAATACCGGATGGGTCGAGCCCACTTGCGCCTGCAGGTCGAAGTGCAGCTCATCGATATAGTGCAGGCAATCGGCATAGGGGGTGTCCAGCCAGGTCTGGGCAAAGCGCCCGCCGAGCCAGCCGGCATCGCTCTCAACCAGGCACTCCTCGGCCACCTCTTGCAGGGCAGTGAGCAGTGGTAGGTGCAGTTCGTGGGCCGGCACGTAGCCGGAGATCAGCTTGAGCACAGTATCGCCACGGTCTTCGCGCTGCTGGCGCACCACCACCCAGTAGTCCCGACCGTTCAGGTGCAGGGTCAGGCGTACCGAGACACCGAGATTGGCCAGCTCTACGGTAAATTGCTGGCTGTCGGCGATGGCCAGCGGCTTGCGCCGCGCCTGCATCTGGCTGAAGTTCAGTGGCTGACCTATGCCCTGATAGCAGAGCTGATGGGCATTGGCTTCGACATGCAGGGCCAGCGTCTTGAAGTTCTCTGGGGGCTTGCGGGCGAGGGTCTGCGGCATAGTCGGCTCCGGTCAACGGCATACGGGAAAGCAGTTACAGGCTAGCAGGCTGCCAGTGTGCGACCCAATAGGTGACAGGTGGCCAGCGCTGCGACCAACGGCCGCAGCCTGAAAATGGCCGTGGATGGGCTAATAGCTATGTCCCAGTTACGTGTTGCACCGCGCTTTGTCGGGGGGACAACCGCGAAGCGTTGTCCGCCCTACGCAAAACTGCGAATAACCGCTGCGGCGGTGGCGACGTTATGGGCCAGGTGCACGGGGTTGATGGTGCCGACTATGGCGCTGCACACGCCTGGGTGACTGAACAGCAACTCAAAGCTGGCGCGCACCGGATCAACTCCGGCAGCCAGGCAGACATGACCGCTGGCCAGGGCTTTTTTCACCAGGATGGCTTTGCCGTGAGCGGCGGCGTAGTCGAGCACTGGCTTCTCGCCTTGCTCGTTGAGGTTGTAGGTGACCATGGCGCAGTCGCCTTGCTGCAGCGCCAACAGGCCGCCCTCGACGGTTTTGCCGGACAGGCCGAAGGCGCCGATTTTACCTTCGCGTTTAAGCTCGGCGAGGGTCGCGTAGATGCCGCTGTGTTGCAGAATCGCTAAATCGTTGCCGTCGGAGTGCACCAGCAGCAGGTCGATCTGCTCGGTCTCCAGCCGGCGCAAACTGCGCTCCACCGATAAGCGGGTGTGCGCCGGGCTGAAGTCGAAGTGCGACTGGCCATCTGCGTACTCTTCGCCGACCTTGCTGACGATCACCCAGTCCTGGCGTTGGCCGCGCAGCAGTGGGCCGAGACGTTCCTCGCTGATGCCGTAGGCCGGGGCGGTGTCGATCAGGTTGATGCCCAGTTCGCGCGCTTGCGCAAGCAGGGTGCGGGCGTCGGCATCATCCGGGATGCTGAAGCCGTTGGGGTATTTCACCCCTTGGTCACGGCCCAGCTTCACCGTGCCCAAACCGAGCGGCGAGACCATCAGGCCGGTGCTGCCCAGTGGGCGGTGCAGGTCGTGCAAGCTGGCGGCAAAGCTCATGGCAGTAACTCATCCCAGGGGGCGCGGGCCAGGGCCGGGCGCGGCAGTGCGGGGAATGCGGAATGTTGGCCGGGGGTTATGCCGTCTTTTTGCAGCGCGGCCAACACGCGGTCGGCGAAGTCCGGCGCCAGCGCCAGCTTGGTCGGCCAGCCAACCAGCAGGCGGCCCTGTTCGGCGAGAAAGGCATTGTCCGGGCGCAGCAAACCCGATTGCGCGGGTTCGGCGCGACTGACCCGCAGGGTCGCCCACTGGGTGGCGGATTGATCGACCCAGGGCAGCAAATCGGCCAGTTCTTTTTGCGCCGCACGGATTTGTCCCGCCGCGTCGCGGGCCACGCCCTCGGCTTCGGCCAAGTCGCCGCCCAAATACCAGACCCACTGGCCGTCGGCCGCCGGATGGGTGGTGACTGTCACCCGAGGTTTCGGCCCGCCGCCCAGGCAGTGGGCATACAGCGGCTTGAGCGCCGGCCCCTTGGCCAGCACCATATGCAGCGGCCGCAATTGCTGGGCGGGCTGCTGAATATCGAGCCTGGCCAGCAACTCGGCATTGCCGGCGCCGGCACTCAGCACGATGCGCTGGGCGCGAACCGCACGGCCATCAATGATCAGCCCTGCCAGCGCGCCGTCTTCGAGCAGCGGCTCGATCTGGGTGCCGGCCAGCAAGCTGTCGCCGGCCAGTTCGGCCAGTCGGGCGATCAGACTCGGCACGTCCAGCACCAGTTCGGCCAGACGGTAAACACGGCCCTTGAACTTGGGGTGTTGCAACGCCGGCGGCAGTTGCTCGCCCTTGACCTGATCGACCCGGCCGCGCACCGCCTTGCTGGCGAAAAAACTGGTGAGATTGCCGGCCAGGGTGCCGGGTGACCATAGATAGTGGGCATCGGACAGCAGGCGCACGCCGCGCAGGTCCAGCTCGCCCGCGCCACTCAAGGCTTCGCGCCAACGCCGCGGCATATCGGCAATCGCCTCCGAGGCGCCGCTCAGGGCACCGTGCAACGCGTACTTGGCGCCGCCGTGGATGATCCCCTGGGATTTGACGCTCTGGCCGCCGCCGAGGCTGGCATTCTCCACCAGCAGGCTGGCAAAGCCCTGTTGGCGCAGACGGGCGTGCAGCCAGAGACCGGCGATACCGCCGCCAAGGATCAACACGTCAGTAGAAAGGGCCTGGGTCATGGCGCAGCCTTGTTCGGGAAAACAGGCCGGCAGTATACAGGCTGTGGGAAAGCTACTGCGCTCGGTTATACGGCGTTAAAAGCAGACTAAAAATGCTCATTTACAGCGCGTAAACTCCGCTTTTTAGTCTGCTTTTGCCTTGTCTAACCTTCGCTCGCTACGCTTTCGCGGCTATCGGGCTATCGGGCTATCGCCTCAGTGCCCAGCGGTGCTGGAAAACAACTGGATCACCACCACGCCGCCGACAATCAGACTCATGCCGACTACTGCCGGCAGGTCGAGTTTTTGCTGATACAAAAACAGCGCGGCAATGCTCACCAGCACTATTCCAAGGCCAGCCCAGACCGCGTAGGCGATGCCGATCGGGATGGTTTTGACCACCAGCGACAACAACCACAACGACAGGCCATAACCGACCACCACCAGCAGTAGAGGCAGCGGTTTATTGAAGCCGTCGAGGGCCTTCATGGAGGTGGTGGCTATCACTTCGGCGGCGATGGCAATACCGAGAAACAGGTAACCGGACATGCTGATTACTCCTTTGGATGTGCCGCGATTCTACGGGCTGCCTTGATGGGGTAAAGTTAATAGCAATCTGCATAGGAGATGGGTTGTGCGCTGGAACCTTGAGCAATTAACGCTGTTTGTGCGCATCGCCGAGGGTCAGTCCTTCTCCGCCGTGGCCCGTGATCTGCAGCGCGCCCAGTCGGCGGTGAGCAATGCGATGGCCCTGTTGGAGGCGGACTTGGGCATGTTGCTGTTCGAGCGCAGCAGTGGCCGCCAGCCGCGCCTGACCGATGCCGGCAAGGTACTGTTGGAGGATGCGCGGGAGATTCTGCGCCAGTGTCAGCGCCTGGACGCCCGCGCCCAAGGCCTGGTGCGCGGCGAGGAGGCGACCCTGCGTTTGGCTCAGGACGAAGCCGTGCCGTTTCGCCCGGTGCACGACAGTCTGGAGGTGCTGGCCCGGCAATTTCCCTTGCTGGAGGTGCAACTGGCCAGTGGCGCCCAGGGCGAGGTGGCGAGCATGTTGCTGGAGCGGCGCGCCGATCTGGGTTTGCTGTTTCAGCACGAGCGCATCCCCGAAGCACTGGAGCGCCAACGCTTGGGCAGTATCGAGATGGTCACCGTCTGCGGCGCCGGTCACCCCTTGGCGGGGGCCAGTTATGTCGACCGCCGCGAGTTGGCGCGGCACCGACAATTGCTGATGGCGCCCCACGACAGCCACTACCCAGGCGGGGAGCAAATCAGCCCGGCGCTGTGGCGGGCCGACAGCTTTTATTCCATGGCCGAATTATTGATGCGTAACCTCGGCTGGGCCTGGTTGCCGCGCCATGTGTTGCAGTACCCGGCCTATCAGCAGCAATTGCTGGAACTGGCCAGCGACTGGACGCCGCCACCGCTGGTGGTGGAGTTGGTCTGGCGCCGCGATGAAGCGCTCGGCCCAGCCGCCCGTTGCCTGGCCGAATGCCTGCGCCAGCATTTGCAGGCGCTGGGCTGAGGCTCTTCATCCATACGGTTAACCGGGTAAACTGCGCGGCATGAATAGAACCCTGTACAGCCTGTTGTTTTATCTCGGTTTACCCTTGCTGGCGTTACGCATTCTGTGGCGCGGCTGGCAGGCGCCGGCTTATCGACAGCGTCTCGCTGAGCGTTTCGCCCTTGGCATGGCAGAGTTGCAGCCCGGCGGCATCTGGCTGCACGCGGTGTCGGTGGGCGAAAGCATCGCCGCAGCGCCCTTGGTGCGTGAGTTGCTGCTGCGCTATCCAGATGTGCCGATCACCATCACCTGCATGACCCCGACCGGTTCCGAGCGGATTCGCGCGCTGTTCTGCCAGGGCGAATTTGCCGCCCGGGTGCAGCACTGCTATCTGCCCTACGACCTGCCCTGGGCGGCGGCGCGTTTTATTCGGCGGCTGCAGCCTAAGCTGGCGGTGATCATGGAGACCGAGCTGTGGCCCAACCATATCCACCAATGCGCCAAGCGCGGGGTGCCGGTGCTGTTGGCCAATGCGCGCTTGTCCGAGCGTTCGGCGCGCGGCTATGGACGCTTTGCCAAGTTGACCGCGCCGATGCTGGCCGAGCTGAGCCTGATCGCGGCGCAGACCGAGGTCGAGGCGCAGCGTTTTCGCCAACTCGGCGCGCGCCCCGAATGCGTGACTGTGACCGGCTCGATCAAGTTCGACCTGCACCTGGACCCGCAGCTGTTGCCCCGCGCCCAAGCCTTGCGCGCCGACTGGCAGGCCGGGCAGCGCCCGGTGTGGATCGCCGCCAGCACCCATGCCGGCGAAGATGAAATAGTTCTGGCCGCCCATCGGCAACTCCTGGAGCAACATCCGCAGGCGCTGCTGATTTTGGTGCCGCGCCATCCCGAGCGCTTCGTCAGCGTGTTCGAGCTGTGCCAAAAACAAGGCTTCAGTACCTGCCGGCGCTCCTTGGCGCAGGCGCCGGCAGCTGATACCCAAGTGCTGCTCGGCGACACCATGGGCGAGTTGCTGTTTCTCTATGCCCTGGCCGATGCGGCCTTGGTCGGCGGCAGCCTGGTCGCCAATGGCGGTCACAACCTGCTGGAGCCGGCGACCCTCGGCGTGCCGGTACTCAGCGGCCCGCATTTGTTTAACTTCACTGAAATCGCCACCCTGCTGCGTGATGCCGGAGCCTTGCAGGAAATAGCCGATGCGCCGGCGCTGGCGGCGGCGCTCAGCGACCTGTGGCAGCACCCGACCCACGCCGAGGCCATGGCCGCCGCCGGGCTGGCCGTGGTGAAAGCCAATCAGGGCGCGCTGCAGCGCTTGCTCGCCGGGGTGCAGGGGTTGCTACAGCACTAACAGCATTCGCCCAATTTGAAGGGGCTGTAGCAGCTATGCATTGAATGCAAAATGTAGGGTGGGCTTTAGCCCACCAAGGCTCTTATCCAGCGCTGGTGGGCTAAAGCCCACCCTACAAAACAAGGTTTGCAACATATAACTGCAGCCAATAAAAAACCCGCACTAAGCGGGTTTTTTATTGGCTGCAGTTATCAGTAGTTCGGGTCGCCACGCAGTTGCGCTTCGGCGGCCTTGGCCAAGTCCGGCGGCAAGTAGTCTTTGTCCGGGTTGTAGTTCTTGTTGAGGAAGGTCGCCAGGGCGCTCAGGTCAGCTGGGCTGAGGGTGCCGGCGGCTTGCTTGAGGCTGAGGTTGTTGAGGATGTAGCCGTAGCGCGCGTCGTTGTAGTTGCGCACCGAGGCGTACAGCGAGCGCTGGGCGTTGAGCACGTCAACAATGTTGCGGGTGCCGACCTGGTAGCCGATTTGTGTGGCTTCCAGCGAGCTTTGGTTGGATATCACCGATTGCTTGCGGGCTTGCACCTGTTGCACGTCGGAGGTCACGGCGCGGTACAGGTTACGGGTGTTCTGCACCACTTGGCGGCGCAACTCTTCGCGCGATTGCTCGCTTTGATTGAGGCGCTCGAACGATTCACGCACTTGCGAGCTGGTCAGGCCGCCGCTGTAGATCGGCACGTTAAGCTTGAGGCCGACGGTGCTTTGCTCGACGTCGCCGCTGTAAGGCGATAGGCCGGCTTGATTGCTGAAACCGAAGTTGTCGTTGTCGCCTTTACCGTAGCTGGCCACCGCTGCCAGTGTCGGCGCATGGCCGGATTTGCTCTGACGCAGGGCTTCGCCTGCCGCGTCGACGGCGAAGTTGCTCGACAGCAAACGCAGGTTTTGTTGCGAGGCGGTGTCGACCCAGGCTTTGGCATCGCTGGGGGTCGGCGGCAGAATCGGCAGGCTGTGGCGCATGCCGTCAACCGCACTGTAGTCCCGGTTGGTCAGGGTGGTCAGGGCCTGGAAGGCATCGTCCACTTGCTGCTGGGAAATGATCCGGTTCGCCACCGAGGTGTCATAACCGGCTTGCGATTCGAGCACATCGGTTTTGTCCGACAGGCCCACATCGAAGCGCTCTACGGACTGGTCCAGTTGGCGCTTAAAGGCGGCTTCTTCGGCTTTGCTGGTGGCCAGGCCGTCTTGGGCGCGCAGCACGTTGAAGTAAGCCTGGGCGCTTTGCAGAATTAGGTCTTGTTCGGTGGCGGAGAAGTCCAGCGAGGCTTGTTCGCTGCTGGCTTCGGCGGCCTTCAGTTGGAACCAGGCGGCCGCGTTGAACAACTGCTGGCTGAGGTTGGCCTGGTAGCTGTTGCCGCTACGGGTGCTGGAGGGCGAGCTAGAACCCAGACCGCTTTCGACTGAGTCGAACGAGGTGCGGGTGCTTTGCACGGTGCCCTCGGCCGACAGGTTGGGCAGCAAGGCCGAGCGCGCCTGGGGCACGGCTTCGACGCGGGCCAGGTAGTCGGCACGGGCGGCGGCCAGGGCGGCGTTATTATTGACGGCTTCCTGATAGACGGAAACCAGGTCGGTCTTGCTCGATTGCGGGGTTTCTGCTGCCCAGACGGCTGCGCTGGAAGCGGCGGCCACGGCAACAGCCAGAGAGAGTCTGCGCAACATGCGGTAATCCTGAAATTGGCAATGGTCAGCAAGGCTAAGCGGCGTTGCTGTAGGGGTCAAGGGGACTATCAGTGGCGAGCCACCAGTTTGCAACAAGCTATGTTGCTTTAGCGCAACAATCGGCCTTGCGGCACTTTCCGACTGAGTGGTCATGGTTTTTTGACTTGCGGGTTGGTTTTATCCGGGCGGCTTGATTAGACTAGCCAGGTTCTTGTCGGGGTGCCTTGAGTTGAGGCTGAGATCGAATTTTTTCGGATCCCGTTGAACCTGATCAGGTTAACGCCTGCGTAGGGAACAAGATGTGCTCACCCCACGAGCCTCTCGCACCAGCCCTGGTGCCCCACACTGTTCAGGTTTGCTCCGACAATTCTTGCCTTGCAGCAGTTGTGGAGAATCACCTGATGAGTGCCGAAGAAAAAAATCTGAGCCGTAAGAGCTCGAGTACCAGCAATCTGAGCGAAAGCGCGCAGGTTGATCAGCAGTCCGTACAACCCTTTACCAATTCCGAAAAAATCTATGTGCAGGGTTCGCGCCCCGACATTCGCGTACCGATGCGGCAGATCAGCCTGGACATCACCCCGACCGAGTTTGGCGGTGAAGTGAATGCCCCGGTGATCGTCTACGACACCTCCGGCCCCTACACCGACCCGGCCGCGACCATCGACGTGCGCAAAGGCCTGGCCGACGTGCGTTCCAGCTGGATCAGCGACCGTAACGACACCGAATTGCTCGATGGCCTGAGTTCCAACTTCGGCCTGGAGCGTCTGGCCGATCCCGAGCTGACCGCCATGCGCTTTGCCCACGTGCGTAACCCGCGTCGCGCCAAAGCCGGTGCCAACGTCAGCCAGATGCACTACGCCCGCCAAGGCATCATCACCGCCGAGATGGAATACGTCGCCATCCGCGAAAACATGAAGCTGCAAGAAGCCCGCGCTGCTGGCTTGTTGACCGCTCAACACGCCGGCCAAAGCTTCGGCGCCAGCGTGCCGAAAGAAATCACCGCCGAATTTGTCCGCGAAGAAATCGCCCGTGGTCGCGCCATCATTCCGGCCAACATCAACCACGTCGAGTTGGAGCCGATGATCATCGGCCGCAACTTCCTGGTGAAGATCAACGGCAACATCGGCAACTCGGCGCTGGGTTCTTCCATCGAAGAAGAAGTCGCCAAGCTGACCTGGGGCATCCGTTGGGGCTCCGATACAGTGATGGATTTGTCCACCGGCAAGCACATCCACGAAACCCGCGAGTGGATCATCCGCAACTCGCCGGTGCCGATCGGCACGGTGCCGATCTACCAGGCGCTGGAGAAAGTCGGCGGCGCCGCCGAAGACCTGACCTGGGAGCTGTTCCGCGACACCCTGATCGAGCAAGCCGAGCAGGGCGTCGACTACTTCACCATCCACGCCGGCGTGTTGCTGCGCTATGTGCCGATGACCGCCAAGCGCGTCACCGGCATCGTTAGCCGTGGCGGCTCGATCATGGCCAAGTGGTGCCTGGCGCACCATAAAGAGAACTTCCTCTACACCCACTTCGACGAAATCTGCCAGATCATGAAGGCCTACGACGTCAGCTTCTCCTTAGGTGATGGCCTGCGTCCGGGCTCGATTGCCGACGCCAACGACGAAGCCCAGTTCGGCGAGCTGGAAACCCTCGGCGAGCTGACCAAGATCGCCTGGAAGCACGACGTCCAGGTGATGATCGAAGGCCCCGGCCATGTGCCGATGCAGCTGATCAAAGAGAACATGGAGAAGCAGCTGGAGTGCTGCGACGAGGCGCCGTTCTATACCCTCGGCCCGCTGACCACCGACATCGCCCCAGGCTACGACCACATCACCAGCGGCATCGGTGCGGCGATGATCGGCTGGTTCGGTTGCGCCATGCTCTGCTACGTGACGCCCAAGGAACACCTGGGCTTGCCGAACAAGGATGACGTCAAGACCGGCATCATCACCTACAAGATCGCCGCCCACGCAGCGGACTTGGCCAAGGGCCATCCGGGTGCGCAGATTCGCGACAACGCCCTGAGCAAGGCGCGTTTCGAATTCCGCTGGAACGACCAGTTCAACTTAGGCTTGGACCCGGACACCGCCCGCAGCTACCACGACGAAACCCTGCCGAAAGACTCGGGCAAGGTCGCGCATTTCTGCTCAATGTGCGGGCCGAAATTCTGCTCGATGAAAATCACTCAGGAGGTGCGCGTCTACGCCGAAGAACAACGCATCGCCGCGTTGGACTTGGATAAAGAAGCGGTAGAGCTGGGCATGCAGGCCAAAGCCGAGGAGTTCAAATCCCAGGGCAGCGAGCTGTACCACAAGGTCTGAGATCAGCCGCTGAGGCGGGTTTTGGATTGATAAAAAACGGGCCGTTGAGGCCCGTTTTTTTGTGGGTGGGATTTGCACCTTTAGTTCTTAAAGTTTTCTTTTTTGTTAGTTTTGCGGCTGACATTGAGTCGTGACATCCAGGGCGAAAACATAAGGAGTAGCGCGAGCCGAGAGCTTCCGCTGGTTGAAAAATCGAGCTTTAGAGGATGCCTTGGGATTCATATCAGACCTTTTTAGGTGTCAGTGCCGCAGCCGTTAGCCAGACCATAAATCGCTTGGAAGCCCATCTAGGCGCACGCCTTCTCCAGCGCACCACACCTAGCATGGTGTTAACCGAGAGCGGCGCGGTGTACTACGAAAAAGTGAAACGCATAGCGAGTGATCTCGAATCGGCGCAAAGTGCGATCACCAGCGCACAGACTCAACTCCAAGGGCGACTGTGCATCGCTTCTACCTCCGCATTCGGGCGAGTGGAGAAGAATTCGTCGTCTATGCAGTTCAGACCCAAATTTAACGTGTCGCTCGACGCCGTCACGCAAGCGTGCCGGTCAGCTCGGCGTTAGACCTCAGAAACGAACCATAGGCCGCATACATGTCAACCGAACACCATCACGCAACATCTGTGTCGCTTCCTCCGGAGTCGGCGATTGCTAAAGCCTACGCATCGATGAATCTCGCCGACGCTTACTCGATCGAGCTTCCCACCGGAGCGTCAACCAATCCCGAATTGTTGGCGAGATTCATCTTTGCTCACCAAGCGCCTTGGGTCAGCAGCCTCATGACGGTTCGAGACGCGCTCGTAGCCGGTTTCGGCCTCAAGACAGCTAAGCATCTCGCATCACTGGATGCGGAGAGCGGAGCGGGCCGACTCGGCATCTTTAAGATCTACAGCATAAGTCCAACTGAGGTTGTTCTTGGAGAAGACGACAAGCACCTGGACTTCAGGCTCTCTGTTCTGTGTTCCGGTCAGTCGTCGCCGGGAGCTAAACGTCACTTGATTCTGTCGACCGTTGTTCATTGCCACAATCGCTTAGGTCGTCTCTATATTTTTCTCATTGCCCCGTTTCATCGCTTAGTCGTTCAGTCCAATCTTCGTAGTGCGGCACGGATCGGCTGGCCGTCGGCGACGGAGGCGTAAGTCTTGTAGGGCGGGTGCAGCCCGCGAGCGTTGTGATCCTTTCTGATCCGTTTGCGGGTTTCACCCACCCTACGCAATCGCCATATCGCCGGGTAGGGTGGACAACGCGTAGCTTGTCCACCATCGGTTTAGGCCCGTTCGATCTTGTCCAGCGCCTGCTCCAGGGTGCTCACGGTGCGCTCGATGTTTTGCAGCTTCTCCAGCCCAAACAGGCCGATGCGGAAGGTTTGAAAATCCGCCGGTTCGTCGCATTGCAGCGGTACGCCGGCGGCGATTTGTAGGCCTTGGGCGGCGAATTTTTGGCCGCTTTTGAAACCGGCATCTTCGGTGTAGCAAACCACCACGCCGGGAGCCTCGAAGCCTTTGGCTGCGACGCTGTTGAAGCCTTTGCTGGTCAGCAAGGCGCGTACACGCTGGCCGAGTTCCAGCTGTTGGTCGCGGATTTTGTCGAAGCCGTAGGCTTGGGTTTCCAGCATCACATCGCGAAAGCGCGCCAGGGCATCGCAGGGCATGGTGGCGTGGTAGGCGTGGCCGCCTTGTTCGTAGGCTTGCATGATCTGCAGCCATTTTTTCAGGTCGCAGGCAAAGCTGCTGCTTTGGGTTGCATTCACCCGTGCAACGGCCAATTCGCTCAGCATCACCAGGGCGCAGCAGGGCGAGGCGCTCCAGCCTTTTTGCGGGGCGCTGATCAGCACGTCGATGCCGCAAGCCTGCATGTCGACCCACAGGGCGCCGGAGGCGATGCAGTCGAGCACGAACAAGCCGCCGACTGCGTGCACGGCGTCGGCCACGGCGCGCAAATAATCATCAGGCAGCAGCATGCCGGAGGCGGTTTCGACGTGGGGGGCGAACACCACCTGGGGTTTTTCCGTCGCGATGCTGGCGAGCACTTCGGCAAGCGGCGCCGGGGCCAAGGCGGCTTGGTGGCCGGCTTGCAGCGGTCGGGCTTTGAGCACTTGCACCGAGGACGGGATAGCGCCCATTTCCAGAATCTGCGTCCAGCGATAACTGAACCAGCCGTTGCGGATCACCAGGCACTTTTGCTGGGTCGCCAGTTGCCGCGCCACGGCTTCCATGCCGAAGGTGCCGCTGCCGGGCACTATGGCCACGGCGTGGGCGTGGTAGACCTGTTTCAGGGTGCTGGAAATATCGTTCATCACCCGCTGAAACGCCTTGGACATATGGTTCAGCGAGCGGTCGGTGTAGACCACTGAGTACTCGATCAGGCCATCGGGATCGATACTGGGAAATAGCTCTGACATGGGTGACTCCAGTGAAGTAAATGGCGCGTGCCGCGACCCTGACGCAACTTGGCGCAAATGACAATGCTGCTCGCGCCGCCGCGTGCTGATGGCGACTAAGGCGCTGCGGAGGTCGAGTGTTTAAGCAGCAATATGCGCCGATAAATATTAGCCTATAGGTCAGGTTTTACCCGGTGCATTGGTCTGTTAGACGGGCTGTGCTGGGCAAAATGGCGGAGTGCAATTTCCCCGGCTGCGGGTTGCGCTGCAAGGTGTAAGCTGCGCCTATGGGTGTGCATGATCGGCGCGGGTCTTTGATCCTGTTGCTCGCGCGAAACAATTTTTAATGGTTCTGGAGTGCGCGATGAATCGCGATGAGGATGTAAAAATACTTGAGCGCGAAACCTGTTTTCAGGGTTTCTACCGGCTTGATCGCCTGCAGTTAAGCCATCGCTTGTTTGCCGGCGGCATGGGCCGGCCGATCAGCCGCGAGTTGTTCGTACGGCATGATGCGGTCTGTGTGTTGCCCTATGACCCGCAGCGCGATCGGGTGGTGTTGATCGAACAGTTCCGCGTCGGTGCCATGGATAAAAGCCCCAGCCCTTGGCTGATCGAGGTGGTGGCCGGGCTGATCGACAAAGACGAGCAGCCCGATGAAGTGGCGCGCCGCGAAGCGGTGGAAGAGGCCGGTTTGACCCTCGGTGAGCTGTGGCCGATCACCCAATACTATCCCTCGCCGGGCGGCTCCGATGAGCGCGTGCATCTGTATGTCGGGCGTTGCGACAGTCTCGGTGCCGGCGGTATTCATGGCCTGGAGGAAGAAGGCGAGGACATCCGTGTGCTGGTCTGGTCGCTGGAGGAGGCGCTGGCCGCGGTGCGCGATGGGCGGATCAATAACGCCGCCAGCATCATTGCCTTGCAATGGCTGGCGCTGAATCGCGACGAAGTTCGCCGGCGCTGGTCATGAACCTGCTGCGCGAGCGCTACCGGCTCGACTTGGTCGAGCTGCAGGCGACTTGCGCGGCCAATTACGCGCGGCTGATGCGTTTGCTGCCGGACATGCGCGAACAGCTGGGGGAGCGGCAAGTGGCGCTGAGTCAGGGCGAACGTTTGCTCGGCGTGCTGACGCTGGATGTGCTCGATGCGTGCCCCTACACCAGCACCCTGCGGCTGCGCCAGGAGCTCAGCTTGCCCTGGTTGCCGCTGCCGCAACTGGAGGTGCGGGTCTATCACGATGCGCGGATGGCCGAGGTGATAGGTGCGGCCAAGGCCCGACGCTTTCGCAGCAGCTACCCTTATCCAAATGCGGCCATGCACCAGCCCGACGAGAAAACCCAACTCAATCAGTTTCTCGGCGAATGGCTGGGTCATTGCCTGGCCTGTGGCCATGAGTTGCAGCCGGTCATTTGACCGCACGGATTGCGTCTTAGCGCTAGGCTGAGTAATTGAATGGCAGTTAAATCCGCCAAAGGGCTTGCTCAGTGCGTGCGCGGCGGGGTTTCTGTGATAGCAGTACAACTTTGTGGGTTTACCCTGGCCGGCTTGAGCCGCCATAATTCAGTTGACCCCGCCCAAGGAGACGGCCTTGCCGTGCGCCCCTACTGTTTCTGCTGATGTTGTTACCGATAGCGCGACCGATAACTCGGCTGATCGCTCGGTACTGCTGGTGCAGTTGTCCGACAGCCATTTGTTTGCGCACGCAGGCGATAAGCTGCTGGGCATGAATACCCACGACAGTTTGCAGCGGGTCATCGAGCGGGTTCTCGACGAACAACCGAAGATTGATCTGCTGCTGGCCAGCGGCGACCTGTCGCAGGATGGCTCGCTGGCGTCTTATCAGCGTTTTCGCCAGCTGACGGCGCAAATCCCGGCGCCGGCACGCTGGTTCCCCGGTAATCACGATGACGTGACCGCCATGCAGGCCGCCTGTGCCGGCAGCGAGTTGTTACAGTCGATTATTGATCTGGGCAACTGGCGCATCGTGCTGCTGGATACCTCGATTGTCGGCGCGGTGCCGGGCTTCTTGGCCGCCGATCAGCTGGAGTTGCTGGCGCGTGCGCTGCGCGAGGCGGGGTCACGGCATGTGCTGATTGCCTTGCATCATCATCCGGTATCTATAGGTTGCCGCTGGATGGAGCCGATCGGTCTGCGCAACGCGGATGAGTTATTCGCCGTGCTGGACGCCTACCCCCAGGTACGTGCCGTGCTCTGGGGGCATATCCATCAGGAGTTCGATCAGCTGCGCAACGGCGTGCGGTTACTGGCTTCGCCCTCTACCTGCGTGCAGTTTGCGCCGGGCAGCGAGGAGTTTCAGGTCGATCAGGAGGCGCCGGGCTATCGTTGGTTGCGTTTGCATGCCGATGGCCAGCTGGAAACCGGCGTGTCGCGGGTCACCGGCATCCCCTTCGAGGTCGATTACAGCGTCAAAGGCTATTAAGAGCGTCGGCCTTGCCGCGCCTAGTCCGCACCTTGTAGCCTGCCGCTCATGACCAGCATCCTCTATATCCACGGGCTGAACAGCTCGCCAGCCTCACTCAAGGCGCTCATGTTGCAGGCGGCTATGCAGCGCATGGGCCTGGCCGCGCAGTTTCAGGTACCCGACCTGCATCATCATCCGCAACAGGCCATGGCTCAGTTGGAAGCCGCAGTGGCGCAGCTGGGCCGGCCGTTGCTGGTCGGCAGCTCGCTGGGCGGCTACTATGCGACCCACTTGGCCGAGCGGCATGGCCTTAAGGCGCTGTTGATTAACCCGGCAGTGCGCCCACAGCTATTGTTTGAGGCGCATCTAGGCCCACAGCAAAACTACTACACGGGCGAATGCTGGCAGCTAACCCTTGCGCATGTGGCGGCCTTGATCCGCCTGGATGTGCCGGCGCCGCACGATCCGGCGCGCTATCAGGTGTGGCTGCAAACCGGCGATGAAACCCTCGATTACCGCGCCGCCGAGCGCTATTACCGAGCTTGCAGCTTGCGTATCCAGCCTGGCGGCGAGCATGGTTTTGCAGGCTTTGCCGACTGCTTGCCGGCACTTTTTGCCTTTGCCGGGATTGCTCCAGCGCTGTGGCGCGAGCTTGATTTCACCGACCTTTGACTGATTTTTGAGAGTAGTGAGTTCCCATGGCCACTTATAACGCCGACGCCATTGAAGTTCTCTCCGGCCTTGATCCGGTGCGCAAGCGCCCGGGCATGTACACCGACACCAGCCGGCCCAATCACCTGGCCCAGGAAGTTATCGACAACAGCGTCGACGAAGCGCTGGCCGGTCATGCCAAATCCCTGCAGGTGATTTTGCACGAGGACAACTCCCTGGAAGTCTGCGACGACGGCCGTGGCATGCCGGTCGACATTCACCCGGAAGAGGGCGTCTCCGGGGTCGAGTTGATCCTTACCAAGCTGCACGCCGGCGGCAAGTTCTCCAACAAAAACTACCAGTTTTCCGGCGGCCTGCACGGCGTCGGTATCTCGGTGGTTAACGCCCTGTCGACCCGCGTGGACGTGCGGGTTAAGCGCGATGGCAACGAATACCTGATGAGCTTTGCCGACGGTTACAAGGCCAGCGAGTTGGCCGTGGTCGGTTCGGTCGGCAAGCGCAACACCGGCACCAGTGTGCATTTTTGGCCAGATGTTAAGTACTTCGATGCGCCCAAGTTCTCCATCAGCCGCCTCAAACATGTGCTCAAGGCCAAGGCCGTGTTGTGCCCCGGCCTGACAGTCAGTTTTACTGACAAAACGAGTGGTGAGCAGCTCGAATGGTTCTATGAAGACGGCCTGCGCTCCTATCTGGTGGATGCGGTCACCGAAGTCGAGCGGCTGCCGGATGAACCCTTTTGCGGGGCTTTTGCCGGTAATAAAGAGGCGGTCGATTGGGCGCTGCTGTGGCTGCCGGAAGGCGGCGAGAGCGTACAAGAAAGCTACGTCAACCTGATCCCCACCGCCCAGGGCGGCACCCATGTGAATGGTCTGCGCCAAGGGCTGCTGGATGCCATGCGCGAGTTCTGCGAGTTCCGCAGCCTGCTGCCGCGCGGAGTCAAGCTGGCGCCGGAAGACGTGTGGGAACGGATCGCCTTCGTCTTGTCGATGAAGATGCAGGAGCCGCAATTCTCCGGCCAGACCAAGGAGCGCCTGTCGTCCCGGGAGGCTTCGGCCTTCGTCTCCGGGGTGGTCAAAGACGCCTTCAGCCTGTGGCTGAACGTCAACCCTGAACTGGGTTTGCAGCTGGCCGAACTGGCCATCAATAATGCCGGCCGCCGGCTCAAGGCCGGTAAAAAAGTCGAGCGCAAACGCATCACCCAGGGCCCGGCGCTGCCGGGCAAATTGGCCGACTGCGCAGGTCAAGACCCGATGCGCTCCGAGTTGTTTCTGGTCGAAGGGGATTCTGCCGGTGGCTCGGCCAAGCAGGCGCGGGATAAAGAGTTTCAGGCGATCCTGCCGTTGCGCGGCAAAATTCTGAATACCTGGGAAGTCGACGGCGGCGAAGTGCTGGCCAGCCAGGAAGTGCACAACATCGCCGTGGCCATTGGCGTCGATCCGGGAGCTGCGGACCTCACGCAACTGCGCTACGGCAAGATCTGCATCCTCGCCGACGCCGACTCCGATGGTCTGCATATCGCGACCTTGCTGTGCGCCTTGTTCGTGCGCCACTTCCGACCGCTGGTGGATGCCGGTCACGTCTATGTGGCCATGCCGCCGTTGTACCGCATCGACCTGGGCAAAGAGATTTACTACGCGCTGGATGAGGGCGAGCGCGATGGCATTCTCGATCGCCTGGTGGCCGAGAAGAAACGCGGCAAGCCACAAGTCACCCGCTTCAAAGGTCTGGGTGAAATGAACCCGCCGCAGCTGCGCGAAACCACCATGGACCCCAACACTCGGCGCCTGGTGCAGTTGACCCTGGAAGACTACGCCGCTACCGAAGAAATCATGGACATGCTGCTGAACAAAAAACGCGCCGGTGACCGCAAGAGCTGGCTCGAGTCCAAGGGCAATCTGGCCGAGACGCTGCTGTGAAAGCAGGCGCTAGCCTGGGCTTATTGCTGGGCTGGTTGCTGCTTGTCGCAACCGTCAGCAGCGCCGAACATCCGTCGAGCCCGCTAACTGAGCTGACCCTGGTCGCCGAGCAAGCGGTGGACGGCATGCCCTCGGGCAATCTGTCGGGCCTGGCCTGGTGTGGCGGCGCGCTCTGGGCGTTGTCGGACCGCGATGATGATCGGCTCTATCGACTCAGCAGCGTGCAAGGCGTCTGGCAAGCCCGGGCCGAAGTCTTTGTCGCGCCCCCCGTGCCGGCCAGTGGTTTGTCCTGGGGCCAGCGGGTGCGTAATGATGTCAGCGGTCTTTTGCGTGGCGGTGATTTAGATTTTGAAGGTCTCAGTTGCGACGCTGCCGGCAATCGTTACCTGGTTAGCGAAGCCCAGGTGGCGGTGCTGCAAATTACCCCGCAAGGCCCGGCGAGTTGGCTGAACTTGCCGCCAAGTTTACTGCGCCAGGCCCGCGCCAGCGGCATGCTGTGGCAGTTCAATGGGTTGTTTGAGGGTGTGGCGATAGATCCCGCGGGTCAGCGTTTATGGCTGGCGGCCGAGCGGCAGAATCGCGGCTTGCTGGCACTCTATCAAGAATCCAGCCGCTGGGGCTGCCAGGGCAGTTGCGTGCTGCTTAGCGAGGCGGGCGAGCTTGCCGCGCCGGCCTCAATCGGTGGGGAAATGCAGCCGAATGATTTCGCCGACCTGGCCTTCTTCAATGAAAAACTCTTCACCCTGGAGCGCCTGGCTCATCAAATCTGTCGGCGCAATCCGCAGGATGGCAGCGTCGAGCGTTGCTGGTCGTTCGCCGCCGAGGCGCTGACTGAGGCGCGTCGTTATGACCAGCCCTATGGGCTCGCCGAAGCGTTGTGGATCGATGCCGACGGTGCCTGGCTTGGCCTCGACAATGGCGCCAGCTCAAGCAGCGGCGGCCAGGCTCGGGGTGATGGCGAAGCGCGGCCAATTGTCTGGCGCTTTGCCGCGCCGGCCGGCGGCTGGGATGCGGCGTCATGAGTCAGAACACTCCGGGCCGCGGTGTCGGCAAGGTCATGCTGATCGTCGCCTGGGCGCTGGGGCTGTTTCTGGCCACGCGCTACTTTGGCCAATGGCAAGACGCTCAGCGCAATCCCAATCAAGCAATCAGCTCGCATCAGGGCGCCGGCTTTATCGAAGTGCAGTTGGCCAGTAATGGTCAGGGGCACTTTCTCGCCAGCGGTCAGATCAATGGCCAGGCGGTGGCGTTTCTACTGGATACCGGCGCCACCGACGTGGCTGTGCCGGGCGACTTGGCCGAGCGCCTGGGTCTCAAGCGCGGTGCGCCAGTCAGTCTGCACACCGCCAATGGCACCAGCACCGGTTATCGCACCCAGCTTGACCGTTTGCAGCTGGGCGATATCGTCCTGCGCGACGTGCGGGCGCTGGTCGCCCCAGGCATGACGGGCGATGAAGTGCTGCTCGGCATGAGCGCCTTGAAACAACTCGAATTTTCCCAGCGCGACGGCACCTTGCTGTTGCGCCAGACCACGACCCCATGAGGCCCGCATGAGCGACTCTATAAACACGAGCCTGGACCTGAGCCTGGATGGCGTAGAGCGCCGCTCCCTGGCCGATTTCACCGAGCAGGCTTACCTCAATTACTCCATGTACGTGATCATGGACCGTGCCTTGCCGCATATCGGCGACGGCCTCAAGCCCGTGCAGCGCCGCATCATCTACGCCATGAGCGAGCTGGGCCTGGACTTTGATTCCAAGCACAAAAAATCCGCACGTACCGTCGGTGACGTGCTCGGTAAGTTCCACCCTCATGGCGACTCGGCCTGCTACGAAGCCATGGTGCTGATGGCCCAGCCGTTCAGCTACCGCTACACCCTGGTCGATGGCCAGGGCAACTGGGGTGCGCCGGATGATCCGAAATCCTTCGCCGCCATGCGTTACACCGAGGCGCGGCTGTCGCGTTACGCCGAAACCCTGCTGAGCGAGTTGGGCCAAGGTACCGCCGACTGGGTGCCGAATTTTGACGGCACCCTCGATGAGCCCGCCGTACTACCGGCACGACTGCCCAACCTGTTGCTCAACGGCACCACCGGTATTGCGGTGGGTATGGCTACCGACGTGCCACCGCATAACCTGCGTGAGGTGGCGACTGCCTGCGTGCGTTTGCTCGACGAGCCGAACGCCACGGTCGAGCAGCTCTGCGAGCACGTACTGGGCCCTGATTATCCGACCGAAGCGGAGATCATCACCCCGCGTGCCGACCTGCTGAAAATTTACGAGACCGGCAAGGGCTCGGTGCGCATGCGCGCCGTGTACCGCATCGAAGACGGCGACATAGTCGTCACAGCGCTGCCCCATCAGGTCTCCGGCGCCAAGGTGCTGGAACAAATCGCCGGGCAGATGCAGGCGAAGAAACTGCCGATGGTCGCCGATTTGCGCGACGAGTCGGACCACGAGCACCCGTGCCGCATCGTCATCATTCCGCGCTCCAATCGCATCGATCTGGACGAGCTGATGCAGCACCTGTTCGCCACCACCGAGCTGGAAAGCTCGTATCGGGTCAACATCAACATCATCGGTCTGGACGGCAAGCCACAGGTGAAGAACCTGCGCACCCTGCTCGGTGAATGGCTGACCTTCCGTATCGGCACAGTGCGCCGGCGCTTGCAGTACCGTCTGGACAAAGTCGAGCATCGTCTGCACTTGCTGGAAGGTCGCTTGATTGCCTTCCTCAATCTGGATGAAGTGATTCACATCATCCGCACCGAGGATCAGCCGAAAGCGGTGCTGATGGCGCGCTTCGGTCTGACCGATGTGCAAGCCGAATACATTCTGGAAACCCGCCTGCGCCAATTGGCCCGGCTGGAAGAGATGCAAATCCGTGGCGAGCAAGAAGAGCTGGCTAAGGAACAAGCCAAGTTGCAAAGCTTGCTCGGCAGCGAAACTAAGTTGCGCAAACTGGTGCGCACTGAGTTGCTCGCCGACGCCGAAACCTACGGCGACAACCGCCGTTCGCCGATCGTGTCGCGCAGCGAAGCTAAAGCCTTGTCGGAAACCGAGCTGATGCCGACCGAGTTGGTCACAGTGGTGCTCTCGGAAAAAGGCTGGGTGCGTTGTGGCAAGGGCCATGACATCGATGCCACCGGCCTGTCGTACAAGGCCGGCGACGGCTACAAAATCGGCGCGCCGGGCCGCTCCAATCAGTTTGCGGTGTTTATCGACAGCACCGGGCGCAGCTACTCGCTGGCCGCCCATTCGCTGCCCTCGGCCCGTGGCCAGGGCGAGCCGCTCACTGGCCGTCTGACGCCGCCGCCGGGCGCCACCTTCGAGTGCGTGCTGCTGCCGGAAGACGACGCCCTCTATGTGATCGCCTCGGATGCCGGTTATGGATTCGTGGTTAAAGGCGAAGACCTGCAAGCCAAAAACAAGGCCGGTAAGGCCCTGCTGACCCTGCCCAACGGTGCCAAGGTGCTGTCGCCACGGCCGCTGGCCAACCGCGAGCAAGACTGGCTGGCCGCCGTCACCACCGAAGGCCGGCTACTGGTCTTCCCGACTCGCGACCTGCCGCAACTGGGCAAGGGCAAGGGCAACAAGATCATTGGTATTCCCGGTGAGCGCGTGGCCAGCCGTGAAGAGTACTTGACCGATCTGGCCGTATTGCCGGCCGGCAGCACCCTGGTGCTGATCGCCGGCAAACGCACCCTGTCGCTGAAAGCCGACGACCTGGAACACTACAAAGGCGAACGCGGCCGGCGCGGTAACAAGTTGCCGCGCGGTTTCCAGCGAGTCGACAGTTTGCTGGTGGAAGGCCCGGCGTTGGTTTGATCTGCTTGCGCTAAACAATAAAGCCGCCTGATTGGGCGGCTTTATTGTTTTGGCGACTATCAGGGTTACTGCCGGTCCGTGTCGAGGCGGATGATGGTGTTGAGTTGTAGGTCATATTGCTTGAATGCTTGTTGTATCGACTCGGACAGAGTGTTGTCATCCCAAGGCTTGGTTAGATATTTATAAATAGCCCCTTGGTTAATCGCCTCGGTAACACTTTTAAGGTCGGTGAATCCAGATAAAACCATGCGGATGGTATTGGGATAAATATCTTTGACCTTCTTCAGGAACTCGGTGCCGGTCATGCCGGGCATGCGCTGATCAGAAATGATGACATGCACATTGTTAAGTGCCAGTAACTCAAAAGCTTCTTGGGCGCTGGTACAGGTCAAAATGTTGTAATTTTCTTTGCGCAGGGTGCGGCGCAGGGCGCGCAAAATGTTTTCTTCATCATCCACCAGCAAGAGTGTACGGGCCGTTTCTTTGGAGTTTTCCGGCAGTGTAACGCCCGTGCGATTGTTGCGTAAAAATGCGATTAAATCGGTGCTGTTCAAGGGTTTTGAGAAGAAATAGCCTTGGAAATATTCGCATTTGTTATTCAAGAGGAAGGTGTATTGCGCGAGATTTTCCACGCCTTCAGCAATAACACTCATGGATAAGTGATGCGCCATGGAGATGATCGACTTGGTCAGGGCCGCATCGTGCGGGTTGCGGATAACTTCGTTGATAAAGGATTTGTCTATTTTAACTTTATTGAGTGGTAACAGTTTTAAGTAGTTGAGGCTGGAGAATCCAGTGCCAAAGTCGTCAATCGCCATGCGCACGCCATAGCTATGCAGGTCTTTGAGTATTTTTAGAATTCGGTCCATGTCTTGCAAAAGAATACTTTCGGTGATTTCCAGTTCGAGATATTTTGCCGGCAGTCCGGTTTTCTCTAAGGTGGCAATAACAACTTGATCAAACGGCTGGCGTTGCATTTGAATCGGCGAGACGTTTATGGACATAGGGCAGTCGCACAGTTTGGCATCGATAAGTTCGCGGGCAAACATGCAGGCGTGCTCCAGTACCCATTGACCAATCGGCACTATTTGCCCATTGGCCTCGGCCAATGGAATAAATTCGACCGGTGAGATCATGCCGCGCACGGGGTGGTTCCAACGCAGCAAGGCCTCAATCCCGGACACTCGGCCGGTACGCCCGTCAATTTGCGGTTGGTAGTGGATTATTAATTGCTCGTGCTGTAGTGCAACTCTTAAATCATTGCGCAGACGCATGTTGTCAGTTGCCGCCACATCAAGGTCTGAGGTGTAGATGCTGTAGGTATTACGGCCATTTTGCTTGGCGCGATACATGGCCATGTCGGCTTGCTGTAACAGAATTTGCGAACTCTCGATATCCGGTGTGTAAAGGCTAATGCCCACGCTGCAGGTTATATGCAGTTCCAGGTCGTTAATGTGAAAGGCTTGGTCGATGCAGTCGATAATTCGCTCGACGATAGTCACTACCTGCAGTTCGCTGTGGATCTCGGAAAGTAGCAGTATGTATTCGTCACCACCTAAGCGCGCCAACGTGTCAGAGTTACGTGACTGGCAACGCAAGCGTTCGGAAACTTCTTTTAATACTTCGTCGCCAATCGCATGACCAAAAGTGTCATTGATGGGTTTGAAGTCATCCAGATCAATAAAGACCACCGCCATCAGTTGATTGTAACGTTTGGCCGTGGCGTAACTGTGTTCAAGGCGATCTTCCAGCAAGGCCCGGTTAGGCAGTGCGGTGAGGCGATCATGGGTGGCGTAAAAAGACAGGTCGGTAATGTATTGGCGCTGCTCGGTTACATCAGTTTGTACGCCGACATAATGGCTGAGCGTGTGCTCTTCGTCGTAAACCGGTTCAATTTTCAAATCATTCCAGAATAAGCTGCCGTCTTTGCGCGCGTTTTGAATCACGACCTTGGCGCTCTCACCGTGGAGGATGGCGTTCCGCAGTATTTCACGCTCTTTGGTTTGCGCAACCGCGCGGCTAAGAAAACGGCAGTTACGACCAAGCACTTCATGCGCACTGTAGCCGGTGATGCGCTCAAAGGCGGAGTTGACATAAACAATAGGTTGGTGGGACTGCCTGGCGTCAGAGATGACTATGCCATTGGAGCACGCATCAAGGGCCCGTAATCTAAGCAGTGAGTCGTGTTGCGCTTCGCGGAATTTAGAAAAATCCCGGGCGACAGTAAAAGAGCCAAATTGTCGGCCATTAATCTCGATGGGGAAGTGACAAATATTAAGGCTGAGTTTTTGCTTGTTACTGTCAAAGCAGGGGATTTCGAAGTTGTTGATTTTAACGTTGGGCAGGTTGCTTGAGTTGTTATTGCTGTTGGCCGGGGCGAGTAACAAACTGCCAATGGTAAAACCGGTCAGGCGCACGTGAGGGTATTTGAATAAGCTGACGGCCGAGGCGTTGGCGTCAAGTATTTTTCCGGTGTTGTCGCTGAGTAAAATAATATCGGGGCTTTCGTTGAATAGTGATTTGTACAGTTGCTCATTGGTGGCGGCACTGGATTTAAGTTGTTCGCCTTCGGCGAGACTGTCCAGTAATTCTTGTTGTTTTGTTTGTAGTTGCTGGGCGTGGATTTTTTCTTGCTGATACAGCGCGGCGCCCAGTCGGGCAAAAGCGGCCATGATGATACTGCTGATTAACAGCAGTATGGAGATTGCAGGTATTTTGCCTGGGCCTGTTGCGCTGGCGCTGATGGTTAATGCCGAGCCGTCGTCCAGTTGAACAGTCTCGGTGGCCAGTGCTGTGTTGTACGGGGCTTGCGCGTGCGCTGCTTTGCTGGTAGTTATGCTTACTTTAATGTCATCGGAGTTGGTATTTTTTAAGGTGTTTTCCCATGCGTCAAGTTGATAGATGGCGACAATGTATTGCTTGAGTTCGTTGAGGTGAAGAATCACTGCGATTGTTCTGCCGGTGTTGTTTGAAGCACTCACTATGTATCTGGCGGTGGCGGTGGCGGTGGCGGTGGCGGTGCTGGTTAGGTTGTCCGGTATTTTTGCTGCGTTAAATGCGGCTGCGACGGCGATTGCAGATTGTGGGAGTACCTTGTTGTTTGCGTTGAAGCTACTGATTACGCTGCCTTGCTCGTTGAGTATATAAATTGATTTGAGTTCGGGGACGATGGCAAAAAAGCTCTTGAGGTGTTTGGCTTGATTTTCTGTGGTTTGCATGTTCTTTTCAGACCATAAGGCGGAGATGCCGAGGACCTGTAGTTTTCTTGTTCCAATGAGGGTTTGTATTTCTTGCCGAACAGCATTGGCCTGGCTCTTCGCGTGTTGACGTGCGTCATTGCTGCTGATGGCGAGCAAAGCATAGACAAAGAGCGGGCCGAACAGGCTCAAGGCGTCAATTGCGCTTGGGCTTAATTTGATATGTTCGTACTTGCTGGTGATGGTTTGCAGCATCGAGATGATGCCGGCAAAAATAAACAGGCCAGCAAATCGGGGTTTGCCTTCGCTGACCTTTAAAACTTCGGATGACAATATGTGGCTGTCAATAAGTTGGGTGGCAAGGAAATAGCTGCCTGTGGCGATTAACGCGGCTGAGGCATATAGTTTTATTTTTTGAATATTGCTTTGCTGGCTTAGGCCAACAAAGCTCAGGATTAATAAGATGATCACGGCTATATCGAGAAAGCCGAAGTCTTGCCGGTTTACTCCGTGAGTGATAATTAGAAGCACTACTGCAATGGGCAGCATGCTTAGGCGCTGCTTCATCCGCAGGCAGGCGGCGGCAAGCAAGGCCGTGCCGAAGCCGATTTGCAACGATATGGCGGGGGTATAATTTTTGTTGCTAAATGCGATGATGTAATCAATCAGTGAGAGTGCAAAGATACTGAGGCAGGCGATGGCTGTGCTTCTGAGAAGTACTTGCGAGTATTTTAAATTTGCATACGTGAGCTGTTTCATTTGCTGGCCTGCGCATTTTTACAGCTGGCGAATTTTTATACTTGCTTTATGGGTAGCCATATTTTGAATTTTGTTCCGCTACCGGGGGTGCTTTCCACCTCAAGCAGGCCATTATGTTTTTCGATGATGGTTTGTGATAGTGACAGCCCCAGGCCGGTCCCCTTGCCGATGGGTTTGGTGGTGTAAAAAGGCTCAAAGATCCGGCTTATAATATGCTCGGGTATACCTTCACCATTGTCCTCTATTTCAATCCAGGCTTTATGGTCTTGGGTGCCGGTGCGGATGTTGATTGTGCCGAATTCCTCAATGGCATGCGCGGCATTTACAGTTATATTCATAATGACTTGGTTTATTTGCGAGGCAATGCAATCAACCAGTGGCAGCTCACCCAGTTCGCGGATTATTTCAGCTTTGTATTTTATTTCGTTCTGCGCAACGCTCAGGGTGGTTTCTATGCATTTATGTAAGTCTGCTGGGGCAAAGGTTTCTTCATCGATATGGGAGAAATCCTTTAATGAAACGATGATTTTTTTTACGCGCTGCAAACCCTCCTCGGACTCTTCAAGTAGTTCGGTGAGATCGGTTTTTATGTAATCGTACTCGAGTTCGGTCATGCTGTTTTGTAACGCTTCGCTTTGGCATTCAATGGCGGCGATGTCGATTATTTTAAATAGCGAGGTTATATAGTTGCTCAGGGTTTTTATGTTGGAAAATACAAAGCCAAGTGGATTGTTTATTTCGTGGGCGACACCGGCGGCCAGCTGGCCGATGCCGGCCATTTTCTCGGATTGTAAAACTTGGCGGTTTGAGTGCTGCAGGCGCATATTCAGTTGCTGATTAAGTTCGAGCATTTGACTTAGTGCGAGGGCGAGCGTTGTGTTCAATGGCGCCGCATGCGCTAAATGATTGTCTGGTGTTGGATGTGGGGTTTCTTTGTCGAGGCTGGCGACAATGATGTTTTGCGCGCTGCCAGTCGGAATGCTATGCAGTTCAAGATGATAGGGGGCGCGGCTTTGGAGGACGGACTGGGTGTAACTGCTGTGGTCGTTTTGTGCGCAGGTAAGGCTCGATTGAGCCAAGGTTAGATTAAGCGTTGGAATTAATTCACTGATATTTTTTTGGCTCGCCTGTTCCGTGCTGGTGTGCAGGATGTCGGCCGCCGTCGGGTTTATGTAACGAACGTTTAACTGCGAATCCAGTAATAAAAGCCCCCGGCTCTGCTGGGCTTCAGGCGCATCCATTGCGTTATTTTCGCGGCTGTCATTCATGGCGTTAACCTTGGGCGATGGGTTGTATAGGGGCTTAGCTCAAGTATTTATTTATCGTCGTCGAGTAAAATATTGCCGTCTTCATCACGCAGAACTTCAAGCAGGGCCGGATGTTTTTTTTGTAATTGCTGCCATTCATTTTGATGGCGCGCAATTATGTTTTTCTGCCGTTGCAGTTCGTCAAGTAGCTGACGCCGTTCGCTTTGCAGTTGATAAAGTTCAACTGCCGAACGCAAGGCGGACAGTAACTCGTAGCTGTCCCAGGGCTTGCTGACAAAACGGTAAATGCTGGCGTGGTTGATGGCCTTGGTCAGGCTGTCGCGATCACCATGGCCGCTGAGCAGCAGGCGAATGGCATGCGGTTGCAACTGCTTGGAAAACTGCAAATAGGTAATGCCATCCAGTTGCGGCATATGTAAGTCGGAAACGATAACCGCATATGAATTTATCGACAGTGCGACCAAGGCTTCCTGCGGGTCGGTGTAGGTGTCAATTGCCCAGCCTTCATCGTGGACGACACGCTTGAGCGCAGAAAGAATGGCAGGATCATCGTCAACCAATTGAATATTGATCATGGGATTTCTCGAATGGCTAAGGCTGGGGCTCGGGAAGTACAACGAAGACGGTGTAGCGCACGGCCTCGATTGACTCAAAGGCAATGAGTTTGTCGATCAATTGGCGGTTGAGCTCTTTGCCTTCGTTGAGTAACAGCATGCCGTTCTCCGCTTGCAGGTTGCGCGCCAGGATCATTCCCGGTTCAAGGTGGCGTGTATCGAGGGCTTTGACCGCCGGGTCAGCGATGCGAATGTCGGCTAGCAGATGGGCGCACACCTGAATGAATAGCTCGACCATTTCAGGGTCGTAGAGGCGGCCGGAATACTTGCGAATAAACAGCAGGGCCTCATCGCGATTCATCTTGCGTTCCAAGACCAGGCCGCACTGCAGTTCGACAAAGTCGATGGCCAGTTTTAGCAGGCGCGCTCCGAAAGGAATCTGTTGTTCTTTGATATGGTCGGGAAATCCGCCGCCGTCCCAATGCTCTTGGTGATGCCGAATCAGGGTCGCGGCATCCCGTAACGGCTCTAGAGCCATGAGCAGGGACTCGCTCTGAGCCGGGTATTTGCGGTAGGTGTCGCGTTCGTTGCGGTACAGCAGGTCTGAGGGGGAGCTGATTAACTCGTCGCTCCAGCTGAGTTTGCCAATGTTGTACAGCGCGGCGGCCATGGCTATGTCGCGGCTGCTGTGGTCATCAATATGCTGGTTGGCGCAAAAGGCGCGGACCAGCAAAATCACCTGTTGATTGGTTTGCTTGTCGCGTGGCAGGCGCTGGTTGATCAGCATGGAAAACACTTCGGTGCTGGTCACATAGCTGCGCTGCAACTCGTCATAGGCCAGGTCAAGCATGTCGGCCGTTTGCTGTAACTCGGCGGTGCGGTCTTTAACACGCGCTTCCAGGTTTTCATTCAGTTCGCGCAGTGCTTCGTTCTGCCGGCGGGTGAGGACTACCAGGCGCCGTCGTTCACGCTCGGCGTGCTGCATGGCGAGTGCTTGACGCAGGGTCATCAGCAGCTCTTCGTCATTCCAGGGTTTGCTGATATAGCGGTAGATTTGCCCCTCGTTAATGGCTTTGACGATGGTGTTAATTTCGGCGTAACCGGTCAGCAGAATGGTCATGCAATCGGGTTTGCGTTTGTTGACTTCACTGAGCAGGGTTGCGCCGTCCATCCCCGGCATGCGGGCATCGGAGACCACCACATCGATGGCGTGCTTCTCGAGCAGCAGCAATGCGTCTTCCCCGCCTTGGGCAAAAAACAGCTCGTAGGGTTGGTTGCGCAGCACCCGGCGCAAGCTATTGAGAATGGCCTCTTCGTCATCCACCAAGAGGATTTTCTGCTGCGGTTTGGCGGCAATAGTGGCTTCGCTCATGCCTCTCCTCCAGCGGCTATTGCCGGCACCAGAGGCTGCCTGATCGGCAGGTGGATTTTGAAGCAGGAGCCGATGCCAGGCGTGCTGCTGACGGTAATGCGGCCATGGTGTTTTTCGATGATATTGAACGATAGCGACAGGCCGAGGCCGGTGCCCTTGCCTACGGCTTTGGTGGTGAAGAAGGGGTCGAAGATCCGTTTGGTGATTTCCGGTGTCATGCCGCTGCCGGTGTCTTCGATTTCAATACAGACTTCACCCTCGCTGCTGTGGGTGCGCAGTGTGATGCTGCCAAAGCCCTCAATGGACTGCGCCGCATTGACCAGCAAATTCATAATCACCTGGTTGATTTGCGGGCCTATGCACTCCAAGGGGGGGATGGTCGCGAACTCTTTGATGATTTCAGCTTTGTACTTGATCTCGTTGTTGACCATGTTCAGCGTGCTTTCAATGCCCTCGTGCAGGTCGGTTTCGGCGAAGGCTTCGTCGCCGACATGGGAGAAGTTACGCAGCGAGCTGATGATTTTTTTGACCCGCTCCACACCATCGTTGGAGTCATGCAAAAGGCCGCTGATGTCGTCGCGGATGAAGGCGTAATCGTATTTTTCCTTCAGCACCTCCAGCTCAAGACCGCCCCATTCACTCATCTCATCGACCAGGCTGAGGAGCTGACGAACGTAATCGGCCAGGGTCTTGAGGTTGGATGCCACAAAGCCTATGGGATTGTTGATTTCATGGGCGACGCCTGCCGCCAATTGACCAATGGCGGCCATTTTTTCCGACTGCAGGAGTTGGCTATTGGCCAGCTTGAGTTGCTGGTGCAGCGTGTCCATGACGTCATGCTTTTGCTTGAGGCTCTTCAGTGCGTCGAGCAGCATGTCGTGCGCCAGGACGGCGCTGCTGTTATCAAATATGGCTAAGCCCAGCAGTGGCGTTTCCAGTTCGTCCATGAAGCTGTACAGAATGGTGGCCTGCTGCATTGGCCGCGTCTGTTCACCGTCATCGAGGTTTGCTGCGCTGTTGAGGTGAATCAGATAGGGCGTATCGCGCCACACCGTCTGGATCGGCTCGCCGGTTTCTCTGACGTGCTTAAGCATGGCGTGCCAGTTAGGATTCTCGACCTCGGGGAAGACTTGCGCGAGTGGCCGACCGAGCAGCTGCGGGTGTTTAACCGGGAGGCGATTGAGGATGAATTGGTTGCAGTAGCTGATGTTCAACTGGCTGTCCAAAATCAGCAGCCCCGCCCCGATATGCTCGATGGCTGCCACGACGCGCATTGCTGTTCTCAGTTCATGCATAACCTATCCCTTGCCCCATCCCTGCGATATGGCTTGAGCATAGAGGCTGTTTACTGGTCTTGCTGGGGGCGTTCAGGGTTTTTTGGCGCTGGGGAGTGGCGATTTAAACCGCTATTGAGGGGGCAAATCGCCAGCGGGCGGGCGCTGTAGCTGAACCCTAGGGGTTCATGCCGCACGTTCGCCGCAGCAGTAAACTACGCTGCGGTGCGCGCGCCTCGATAGCCGCAGGCAGGGGCGGATTAGTTAATCCCTCATGCCCTCGCGCTCGGGGCGGGCTCTAATCCATTTGGACTAGAGTAAGTTGGCGGCTGGGTAACTATAGTTAGCTGCGCCGAGGCCCGCGGTCGGTGTGTCAGTGCCGTCTGTGGCGGGTGGCGAGTTCTGCCTTTGATCAAAGATGGACGGTGAATGGTGACGGTTAATGGATGAGCGCAGCAGCCTCAATTTGCTCGGCACAGGCGGCGCCAGCGCTCGGCAAAAGCGGTTTGCCCGCTGGTGGTTGGTGCTGCTCGGCTTGTTGCTGTTGGCCATTTGGTTGCTACCAGACTCGGCTGAGCTCAAGCAAAGCAATATCTGGTTTCCCACCTGGTTGCACACGGTCAGTGAGTTCTTTGCCATAGCGGTCGCGCTCTTGTTGTTCAGCGTGACCTGGCACAGCTACCGCACCGAGAGTGCCGGTAATTTGCTGCTGTTGGCCTGCGGTTTTCTCGCCGTGGGTTTGCTCGACATGGCCCACGTGCTGTCCTACCGCGGCATGCCGGACTTCATTACCCCATCCAGCCCAAGCAAGGCGATCGATTTCTGGCTGTTCGCGCGCCTGCTGGCGGCCGTGTGTTTGTTGACCGTGTCGCTGCGCGGCTGGCAGCCGTTGCGCTGGGTGGGGACGCGTTTTTACCTGTTGGCGGCGTCGCTGCTGCTGGTGGCGAGCATGGTTTATCTGCAGCTGTGGTATCCGCAGCTGTTCCCGCCGACCTTTATTGAAGGGCAGGGGCTGACGCCGCTGAAGATCCAGCTCGAATGGCTGGTGATCGTTTTGCTCTGTGTCGCCGCCACGAGCTTCTGGTGGGCCAGTCGCAGCGCTCAAACCTATGATGCCCATGGCCTGTTTCTGGTCGCCGCGGTGTCGATTCTGGTTGAGCTGTGTTTCACCGCGTACACCAATGTGCATGACATCTTCAGTCTGCTGGGTCACCTGTACAAAATTGTCGCCTACGCTTGCCTGTATCAGGTGATGTTTATCTCCAGCGTGCGCGCACCCTACCGGCGTTTGGCGCGGGAGATCGCTGAGCGGCAGGCGGCCGAGCAGAAAATCGAAGTCCTGGCCTTCTATGACAGCCTCACCGGCTTGCCCAATCTGGATCTGCTGCGTGACCGTACCGCCCAGGCGTTAACCAGCAACCAGCGCAGCCAGCGGCACGTGGCGCTGCTGTATATGGATGTGGACGGGTTCAAGACCCTGAATGATTCACTTGGCCACTCCTACGGTGATGCCTTGCTGCGCGCCCTGGCGGAGAGCCTGCATGGGCTGATTCGCGACAGCGATACCCTGTGCCGCTCGGGGGGCGATGAGTTCGTGATTCTCTTGCCCGATCTGGACAGTCCTGAGGATGCGGCCGCCATCGCCGACAAAATCATGCGCCTGTTAGAGCAGCCAATTACCGTGCTCGGCCGTACGCTCAGCACTTCGTTGTCGCTCGGGGTGGCCGTCGCGCCAGGCGATGGGCGTGATTTTGAAGCCCTGCTGCGCAATGCTGAAACTGCCATGTACAAAGCCAAGCAGGCCGGCCGGGAGCGTTGGCGGTTCTTCGATAGCAGCATGAACGAGGATGCGCTGGAGCGTCTCAATCTGCTTAACGACCTGCGCCAGGCGGTCGCCGCCAACGAGCTGTTGCTGCATTACCAGCCGCAAGTGGATTTGCGCACCGGGGCACTGCTGGGGGTTGAAGCGTTGATCCGTTGGCAGCACCCGCAATTGGGGTTAGTGCCGCCGGTGCGCTTTATTCCGGCGGCGGAAGAAAGCCGGCTGATTGTACCCATCGGCGAGTGGGTGATTCAGCAGGCGTGTCGGCAAGCCATGCTGTGGCGGCAGGCGGGTTTATGGGTGCCGCAAGTCGCGGTCAACGTGTCGGCGATCCAGTTGCAGCAGGGCAATCTCGAACAGCAGGTGTTGCAGGCCCTGAGCAGCACCCAGCTGCCAGCCGGGATGCTGGAGCTGGAAATCACCGAGTCGAGCCTGCTCGACTACACCGATGAGGTCCTGGCGACCCTCAAACGGCTGAAGACCATGGGCGTGAAGCTGTCGATTGATGACTTCGGTACCGGCTATTCCAGCCTGGCCTACCTGCGCAAGTTGGCGGTCGACAAACTGAAGATCGACCAGTCATTCGTCCGCGATCTGACCAGCAGCGCCGACAGCCGGGCGATTGTCATGGCCATCATCCAAATGGCCAAGTCCTTGGGGCTGGCCACCATTGCCGAGGGCGTTGAAGACGCCGCGACCGCGCAGGCCCTGCTGCAACTGGGCTGTGTCGAGGCCCAGGGTTATCTGTTTGCCAAACCGCTGCCGCTGGCGCAGCTGGAGTGTTTTGTCCGGGAGCGCGCCGCCGAGGGCGTTAAGTAGACGCTGTTGCTGCGCGGCTCGAACGCGGGCTACTCCAATTGCCAGCGGCGCTCATGCTGCTGCACCTCGTCAGTATCCAGCGGCAGGCAGCGAAACAACGCCCGTAGCTGGTAGCCCTGAGGCTGCACTTGCAGCTGGCATTCCAGCCAGCCATCGCCTTCCCAAGCGTGGGCGGCGATCCGCGCGCAACCATTGCCCAGCTCAATGCTCTCTTCAGGCAATACGCTGCTGGCCGCGACGTTGGCAAAGCGCAGCGGCGCGTGCAACGGTGGCGCCACCAGCGCGTAGGCGAGCAGCGGGCTGCCGTCAAAGCGGATGGTCGCTGCCGCGCAGCAGTGGTAGTCACCGGAGATAAACACCACGTTGCTGATGGCGTTATCGCGGATAAAGGTCAGCAGCCGTGCCCGCTCGCTGGCCGCCAGTTGCCAGGTATCGGCTTCGCGCGGCGCGAGCCCGGCGTATTCGCGCAGCCCCGGCGCCAGCACCGAACCACTGAGGATGAACTTGGGCTGCCGGCCACGGGCCTGTTGCGCCAGCAGCCAACTTTCCAGCAGTGGCCATTGGGCCGGATCGAGCAAACGCCGTTCGGCGCGCTTGCGGTGAATGCGCGTATTGAGCGAGAAGAACCCGCAGCCGGCGATGTTGAAACTGGCGTCATGGCCGTCCGGGCCTTCGGCGTTGGGGCCATGGGCGCGTTGAAAAGCGTTATAGGCGGCCAGCGCATTGCCGGCCAGCTGGCGTTCGGCCGGGCCGCGCAGCAGTAGATCGCGGCTCCAGTTGTCGCCCAGTTCATGGTCGTCCATGGCCATGTACAGCGGTGTGCTGCGCGCCAACGCGGCAAAGCCGGGCGAGCCGAAGGCCTCGCGGTAGCGCGGCAAGATCCGCTCCAGCGATGAGCTGCTGTCGAGCAGGCCGGCGCGGGCGTCGGCGTAGATCTGGTCACCGAGCATCAGCATAAAGGCTGCCGGTTGCCGGCGTTGGCGCTGGTTAATCGCCAGCAAACTGGCGTCGCTGCGGTGGTCTTCCATTGCGCTCAGGCCCGGATGCCGGCAGCTGGCCGCCAGAAAGCTGAAGGAGTTGGCCGGTTGCCACTGCTCGGCGCGCAGCCGCACCACGCATTCGCGCATCCAGCGCAGGCTACGGCGTTGCCGCGAGAGGGTGCCGGGCTGTGCCTGGCTGGCCAACTGACGGGCTTGCTGCAAGCTGATCGACAGCGGCTTGAGCAGGGCTTGGGCATCGCTCAGGCTGAGCTGCAGCGGCAAGGGTTGGACCGTCAGGCTGATCGGCGCGGCAGGCAGCCGTGACGCCAGTGGTTGCGGGTTGCTTGGCTGGCTAGTGCTGGGCTCAAGCTCGCAGCTGAGGGGATCACCGGGGGCGTCAGTCAGCGCCGGTGTCCGGCCGCCGGCCGCCAGGGCTTCGGCAACGGTCATGGGTTGGCCCCAGTCGGTTGGCCAGTGCAGCGCGCAGTGCTCGGTTTGCGCCGGTTCGCAGGCGCTGTAGCGGTGCAGGCTGACCGTGGCGATGCTGAGGCTGGCCAGCCAGCTGTTGGGTACTTCAATGTCGGCCAGGGCGTAGCTGATCCCGGCATCCAGGGCCGGCTCGGCTTTACTGCCCAGCGCCGTATCGAGCGCTTGTTGCTGCAGCGGCCAGGCTTGCACTTTGCGCTCGGGGCCGGCACACAAGAGCGTCATCACCGCCAGCGCTTCGCCGCTTTGGCTGTTGTCCACTTCGATCCACAGGCGCAGGCGACTGGTTTCGCCCTCATTGCGGCACCAACCGACAATCGGCCCGCTGCGCGGCAGGCGGGCGCGCAAGCGGTTGTGCGAGATTTGGCTGGCGTCCTCGGCGGGCGCGGCATAGGCGGTGTTAAAGAAACCGACCACTTCGGAAAAGATCTTTTCCGGCGCTTGTTTGCCAATGGTGCAGTCAAAATGCGCGTGCTCGGCGGCGATCAGTTGATGGTCGTAGCCGCGTAGCAGGCGCTCGGTGCTGAAGGTGCGACGCAATTGTCGCCAGCTTTCAACGCAGGACTCCTGGTCGAACAACACGTTGTCGGCACCGTGCAGCAGCATCACCGGCATCGGCAGGAAGCGGCGCAGATTGTCCTCGGTGGCATAGACGTTTTGTCCGTTGGCATTCACCAGCCGTTCGTACTCGACGCACTTGGCGCCGTGCATAAAGACGCCCAGGTTGGTGCGACCAAAATACTGGTCGAGCTTGGCGTGGGTGATCGGCAGCAATTGATCGTGGCGAAACAAGCGGCTGAGGGCGCCGGCCATGCGCTTGCAGGAGGTGCTGTCGGGGTGCTCATGGCGCAGGTCGTGCTCGCCGGGGCAGCGTTCGGCCTCGCTGTAATCGAAGCTGGCGAACAGCCGGTCCATCAGCGCATGCAGGGCGTCGGCCTGCACGGTGCCGGCGGCAAACTCCAGGTGCTTGAGCTGCAGGCCGTTGACCAGCAGCGCGGCCACTTGCAAGCGCATCTGCGCGGTTTTTGAGCCGATCACAAAGGGCTGGAACTGCGAGAACAACACCCCGGCCAGTTTGGCCCGCTGGCTGTCCTCGTGGACCAGATGGCCGCCGAGCAGCGACATGCCCAGGGAGGCCGAGCCGACGCAGTGGCTGAAGCAGAACATCTCGCCGGGCACGGGCGGCGTATCACCCGCCGCCTTGCCCAGTTGCTCAAGGATGTAATCAATGGCTTTGGGGATTTCGCCGGCGGCGATGTCGTCCATGCTGGAGAACTGCGCCGAGGCGCGCAAAAACGGGCTGACCCGGTATTCCAGCAGCCACACATCCCAACCCTTGGCGTACAGCATGGCGGCCAGGCTGCGGCTGCCCAGCTCTTCGGCGACAAAGGGCAGGGTGTTCTGGGCGAAGCCGTTGAGCAGCATGATCGACTTGTAGCGGCGCTGACCCTTGATCAGCTGCGACTCGACCCGGGGCTGGGCGTAGCGGACCAGGCCGGTGCGGATTTGCTCGCCGTCCGGCGCATCGGCATGCAGCGGCACGCGCAGGCAGTGCGGTTCTTGCGCGGCCACTTTGCCGCCGCCCGGCAGTACAAGGCTTGGGTAAAACTGCTGCTGCAGCTCAAATATCCCGTTGTCGGCCGCCAGGGCCGGGTCGCTGGCCGGCAGGTTAGGTGCGTAGTCGGGCAGGCGGAAATCGAGAATCCGGCTGCTGATCAGGTAACGGGTAATCAGCAGCGGGTAACTGGCCAGCGCGGCCAGCGCGTGCAGGCTGTCGGGGCCGCTGTTGAGCTGCGGGGCGATGCGCCGCAGCATTTCTGGGAAATCCATGGCCAGGCGCCCGGCCGCCAGCAGGTGCGGACTGTCGTCGCGATAAAGCTGCACGTCCAGCTCGGTGAGTTGCTCCCATACACTGCGCCGCGGCAGCACCGGCCAGCCGCCGTGGCGCCACTTACCCCGCAGCCACTGGGCCAGCTCGCCCCAGCTGGCGGCCGGCTGGATCAGCTTGCTGCCGTGCAGGCGGTAACTGTGTTGGCCGTCGCTCAGTTGCAGTTGGTAAGCGAAACTGCGCGCCGCGCTGGCGTGCCAGAGCAGGCGGGCGCCGCTGCGCAGATTGGCCAGCAAACCCGGTGGATTGGCCGGTTTGGCGCGGGAACGATCCGGCCACCAGCGGTTAATCAGATAGGTCAAAAAAGCCCGGGCAAAGCGACTGCCTCGCGCCAATGGCCGGTCCGGCAGCGGCCGGAACAACTCGACGTTGCCGCCGCTGACCCGCAGCTCCAACGGTGGTTGTTGCAGACGATCGATGACCAGGCGCGATGAGGTAAAATTGTGCGACTGCGGGTCGCCGGCGATGGCCTCGACGCGGTGCTTGGGGTCTTGCCAGAGCCGCTGCCAGTCGGGCACGTCCATTTGCAGAAACAGCGCGCCGGCCAGGGTTTGCGCCTCGGCCTGTGGGCTGTCTTGCCAGTGCAGCGGGCCGCGCAACACCTCGGCCAGCACCGCGCCGCACACCGGCGTGGCGCTACGGCTGAAGGCCGGCGTGCTGTCGGGGTAAGCGTCCAGCGCCTGGCTGCTCGTTTGGCCGTCGGCCAGTTCGGCGAGGGTCAGGCGGCAGGCGCGTTCGGCCAGTGCGGTAATGGTCAGCAGCGGATTAACCCCCAGCGAGCTGGGAATGATCGAGCCATCCAGCACCTGTAGGCTGGCGTGCACGGAGCCGTCGCTGCGAAACAGCTGGCCGCGGTCGTTGACCACGCCGTCTTGCACGGCGTCGGCCATCCGGCAACCGCCCAGTGGATGCACGGTGATCCAACCGGCTGGTGCGGTTGGGCCGCTCAGCACCTGGGCGATTTCATCGGGCAAGAGCCCGGAGGCCGGGTTGGGCAAAAACTCGCCGCCGAGCTGTTTGATGCTGGCCATGCGCTGGCGATGCAGCTGCGGTGCGGGGTCGGCGGCGTTGGCGGGCCAGCTCCAGTTCAGCCGGGCGCCGCGGTTGGCCAGGGTCGCGCTGCCTGCGGCAGAGTCGTGGCCCATGCCCAACAGGGCCAGGCTGCGGGCGATGAGCTCGGGTTGCACGGCCAGCGGGTCGCTGCCGCGTTTGCCGCGCAAGCCAAAGCGGGCCAGTTGCGGCAAGACCCCGAGGGTGCTGAGCAGCTCATTGGCCAGCGGCGCCAGCAAGCCGGGAATTCCGCCGTCTTCGATGATGGTGCTGAGCCTGTGGTCATCGCGGTGCTGAAAGCGAATCACCGCGCTGATGGTTGGCCCGCAGGTGGGTTCAGAGGCGGTGCTCGGGGTGGCGACACTGCTGCTACCGAGGCCGTTGGCGCTGGCGGGCAGGTCGTAGGCTGCGCACAGATCGTCGCCGTTGGCGGAAATCCCCTGGCCGAGCCAGGCATTGGCCAGGTCTAACCCTTGGGCGTGGGAGCGCAGCAAAATCTCGCTGGAACCAAAGGTGCCGGCGGCCAGAATCACTCGTCCACAAGGGATTACAAATTCGTAATTGGCCCGTTCCGCTGCGCCGTTTTGCTGTAACGCCTGCCATTGCGCACGCTCGCTGGTGCGCACGCAATGCAGCCGCCATGGTCGCTCCGGCTGGCTGGGGTCGTGCTCGATAGAGAGTACGCTGACATGGGTAAACAGCTCGGCGCCGGCTTGTCGGGCGCGCGGCAGATAGGTCTTGTCCAGACTCAGCTTGGCCTGCTGGTTACAGCCCGACACGCAGTTGCCGCAGCCAATGCAGGCCGCGCGTGGGCCGAGGGCTTGGCTGGGGGCGGCGCGAAACTCAATCGCCAGGGGCACGTCTTCGGTGCTGACGCTGAGCTGGGCGCTGGCAAACTGCTGCGCCGCCGCCTGGCCAATGTCGTGCAAGCGCTGGTACTTGGCCGTTTGCTGCGGCACGCAGGCCGGGCTGGCGGCTTGCATCTGCGGCGACTGAATTTCCAGGCCGAGGTAGGCCTGCTGAAAATCTTCAGCCAGTTTGCTGCCCTGAATCGCCGCCGGCCATTGGGCTTGCTCGAACACCCGCGCATCGGGGCGCAAGGCCACCGCGGCGTTGATCAGGCTGCCGCCGCCCAGGCCATTGCCGACCAGCGCGCTGGCGTTAGTGCCGAGGCGAAAATCGAACAACGCATCTTCGTTGCCGACGGCATTGGCTCCGCCATTGCCGCTGGATTCGGCGCGAATAAAGGCGCCGGTTTGGCTGAGGTCGGTGGGAAAGTCGCCGGCCAGGTATTCGCCGCCGCGCTCCAGCAAAGCCACGCTCAGGCCGTGCTCGGCAAAGCGCAGGGCCGCCACGGCGCCGCCATAACCTGAGCCGACCACCACCACATCGGGTGAATAAGGCGCGCTGCTCGATTGGCACTGGGCGATCAGTTGTTCGACGTCTTTGGATAGCCAAAGCATATGGCGGACTTCCTTGTGCGGTGGGAGGGGGGCAGGCCCAGGGCCTATGGCTCGGTCGTGCGCCAGCGTTCGACGTTGATGGGCGCGAGGTGCTCGGGCAAATTGGCAGAAAAGGGATTGTTCGCCAAGCGCCAGAGCTCAAAATCGGCAATTTGCATGGGTTTGGCGGCAAACCAGCCTTGCGCATAGTCGCAGCCGAGGGCGCAGAGCAGCGCCCATTCTTCCGCGGTTTCGGCGCCTTCACCGACCAGGCTTAAGCCCAGGCGGTGGCCCAGGTCGATGGTTGACTCCAGCAAGGCCGCGGCCTCGCTGTTGGGTTGTACGTTGTGGATAAAGGAACGGTCAATTTTCAGCTCTTCGGCGGGCATTTTTTGCAGGTAGGCGAGGGAGGAGTAACCGGTGCCAAAGTCATCGATGGACAGTGAAAAACCGGCCTGATACAGGGCATTCATCACCGCGAGGGCTTCGGTGGGGTCCTGCATGGCGGCGCTTTCGGTGATTTCCAGGCGAATGTCGGCGGGATCTGCCCCGCTGTTTTTCAGCATCTGCAGCAGGCCACTGACGAAGCTCTTTTCGGCCAGATCAAAGGCCGACAGGTTGACCGAGATTTGCAGTGGCCGCCCCTGCCGGCGCCAGAGCACGCTGAGGCACATGGCTTCGGCCAGCATCCAGTGGGTCAGCAGGGTGATGCGCCCGGTTTTCTCCGCAAAGGGTACAAAGTTGCCCGGCGCAATGGTGCCGCGCTTTGGGTGATGCCAGCGCACCAGGGCTTCGGCGCAGGTGATCGCGCCGTCGTGCAGGCGCACCTTGGGTTGCAGGTAAACCCGCAGCTCGTTTTGCTCCACTGCCCGTTTAAGCTCGGAAAGCAGAGCCAGGTCGGCGCGCTGGCTGCTCTCCAGCTCCGGTTGGTATTCGACCCAGCTCTTGTGCTGGCTGCGGGCCACGTCCAGGGCCACCTCGGCGTTACGCAGCAACTGAGCCATGTCCAGGGTGTCCTCGGCGGGCCGCGCAATACCGCCGGCCAAGGCTATGTCGACGGTTTGGCCGGCAACCTCGGCGGGGCAATTAAAGCGTTGATTAATTTGCGCGCGTAGCTGCTCCAGGTCGTCGCTGTGCGGGTAGAGCAGGCAAAACTGATCGGCATGCATGCGCCCGGCACGTGCCTCTGGATACTGCGCCGCCAGGCGACTCAGGCGGCGGCCGGTTTCAATCAGGATTTGGTCGCCAAGCGCCACCCCGAGCGTCTCATTGATGGCTTTGAAACGTTCGATGTTGAGCATCACTGCGCTGGGCTGGCCACCTTGCTCGATCAGGTTCTGGCCATGCTGACGAATGCCTTCCCGGTTGTTCAGCTTAGTCAGTGGGTCGAAACGCGCCAGGCGTTCGGTTTCTTGCTGCAGGCGCAGGGTTCGCTCGGCCAGGCCGTAGCAAAAGGCGGCCGGCAAGGCCAGGGTGCGCAGAATGTCGAAGTTCGAGCCGAGGGCCAAGGCGCTGGGCATTGGCTGCTTAAATATCAGGTTGTAGGTCAGAAAAATCAGCCAATACAGGCTGATCGGCAGCATTCCGACGAGCAAGATGCCGCAGCTGCGCTCGCCTCGGCGCCAGCCGCGCCAGTTGCCTGACAGCAGGGTGGCAAAGTGCAGCGGCAACAGCATGAAGCTTGCTTGCGCAGCCCAGTCGGGGGCGAGGCGGGCGAGTGGAATCAGCAGCAAAAATGCGCCGCCGATGGCGTAGGCGAGGTAGCAGGTGCGCGGGCTATGCCGGCGGAAATGACCAAAGCGGGCACACAGCAGCGCCGCCAGCATGGCCACCAGGCATTGAAATGACCAGGCATCCAGCAACCACACCGAGGCGCCGCCGACGGCAAAGGGCAAGCCGGTTTTGGCAAATACAGTGAGCGCCTGGGCGCTGGCGTACAGCGCATAGATGAGGTGGCTGGCATTGCGCAGCGCCAAGCCGAAAAAGCCGACCATGACCGCGCTGGCCGCCAGCAGCACGCTTACCGAGATGTTACGCAGGTCGGTGCGCTGCTCCTGATACAGGCTGGCGCTGGGTTCCACCCACTCGGCTTGGAGCACATGACTGAGCCCCGGCAGCGGACGGATACCGGCCGCCAGACTCAAGTGCGCGTAGAGCGGCAGGTGCAGCTCGGCGGGCGGAATAAAAAGTGCCCGCTGACCGCTGACCAAGGCGTTGCTGTTAGCGCCCATGCGCTGCGCGCGACCAATGGTACGGCCCTCGGCGTCCAGCAGGAGCAGGTCGACGCGCTGGACATGCAGGTTGGCAAAGGATAACCAGCGAATTTCTGGTGGCTCTGTTGCCTTGGGCAGTTGATTGATGCGAATCCAGCATTGATCCTGCAGCCGCTCCACCGGCACCCGCCCATCCTCGGCCGGCAGCCAGTGAGGGTCACTGGCCAGCAGGCCGGCCAAGCTCACCTCGCCTTGGCAGCTATAGGCCACGGCCAGCGGTGCCGCCGCCAGTTGCTGGGCGGTGCTGATGGTCAGTAAGCAAAACAGACAAAACCGCCAGAGTCGTTGGCTCATTGCTGTCCCTGTGCCGGCGTGCCGCTGTACCGCGAGCGGAGGCGCCGATGGCATTGCTGATGGCGTCGGGTAGAGGCGTTCGATACGCGCTAGGCCTAGTAAAGCGCAGCCGCTTAGGCGGCGTTGGCAAATCTGCCGAGCAAGCGAATTTTGCCGATGTGTGGCGCCGTTGTAATTACTGCCGGCTAACTGGCGCAGCGGCGCTGGAGCCGGCGGCTAGTTTGGTGGACAATTGCTCATTATTTAGCCGTCACGAGTAAGTCTGATGATGTTGTTGCGTAGTTACCGCCTGCTGCTGCTGAGCATGGTGCTGGGCGTGGCCGGTTGTAGCCTGCTGCCGCAGGCGCCGTTGTACCAGTTGGATGGGGGGACGCTGAAGGCGCCGAGTGCGCGCACCGGCGTGGTGCTGTTGCTGGGGCCTTTGACGCTGGCGCAGTACCTGCAACGCGAGGTTATCTTGCAGCGTCAGACCGACGGCAGCCTGACCGAGACTGATGCGCATTGGGCCGGGAGTTTGCAGGAAGACATTGATCATTTGCTGCAGCGCCAGCTCGCCTCGCGGCTGCACACCCCCTATGTGCTCTCCACCGCCAGCAGCGGACTGCCGGCGGATGCGCAGTTGCTGGTGACCATCAGTCGCTTGGACTCCGGGCCGCAGCAGCCGGCTGTGCTGCATGCGCAGTGGCGCCTGCTGGATAAAAATGGCCAGCTGCGCGAGCAGCGCTTGCTGCAGCTGGAGCAGACCCATAGCGACAGCCTGGCCAGCCAGGTTCAGGCGCAAAGCCGCTTGTTGCAGCAATTGGCCGAGCAGTTGGCCGTGGACGTCAGTGAGTTCAGTCGGCAGTCTGCCGGCAACGCCTCGGGTACTCGACCGGTGCCACCCCTGCCGCGTAAATCGGTGCCCACCCCCAAACCGCCGACAACGCCCGCAACCGGCGCTGCCGAGGTGTACCGGTTCTGAGTGAGCGCCGGTCGGGCGTGGCATTTTAAGATTGGGCTTTGGCGCCGAGCAGGCGCGCCGTTTGTCGTTTCAGAGGCGCCGGCTAGGATTGGAACTTGGTGTCGTGCATACGCGCCATTTGCCGCTCCAACAGCGCCGGATAAGGGTCGAGCAAGCGCTCGACACAGCAGGCGCCTTCTGGGCTGGCAATCGAACGAATCCGTGCCCGTTGGCGCAGCAGTGGATCATCCGCAATCAGCCGGGTCACCAATAACAGGTTGCGGCTATGCTGGGACAGCGCCAGGGCATCCTGGGCGGTGTCGCTGAGCAGCAAGTCGCCTTGGCTGACGTTGCTCAGGTCGTCGCCTTGAGTCAGGCCGAACTGCAATTGCAAGGTAATGCCGCTGTCGGCCACCTCGATTTGCAGGGCATGGCCCAGGGCGCGCATCAGCTCACCCGAGCAGATGGCGTGGGTCAGGTAGTCGGCGCCGCTGCTGCGCTGGTGGAACAGCATCAAGCTGCTGCCATCGCTCAGGGTGTGCAGCTGGCCCTGATAGAGCGCGGCGGTTTGCTCGAGGCAGGTGCGATAGCGTTGCAGCAAGTCGAGCAGGCGCGAGCGGGGCAGGCGCCGCAGTTGTTCTTGGGCGCCGAGCTGGATCGATAACACCGCGCTGGCCTGGGCGGCTTGCGGTGCTTGTGCCGGTTCTGGCACGGCCGGTGGCAATGCCGGCGCGGGCTGCTGGTCGTGTTGCAGTTCATCGCGCAGGTCGGCGAAGGGATCGTCGTCTTCGATGGTGCTGAGCGGCGGGTTGCTGGGCGGATCAAAGTCCTCGTCGCTGTCAAACTGTGGATCGCGCAGGTCATGCAGGGCAAAACTGCCGTCCGGTTGGTCGTCCTCGGTCTCGTCGTCAGCGAAGGGGTCGAGTGGGTCAAATGAACCCTCGTCGTCTTCGTCCACTTCAATATCGCGGTAGGCGGGAACGGCGCTGGCGGGCGCTTTGGCCGGCACCAGGCGATGTTGTAACTGGCGGGCCAGATCACCGATTTCGTCCTGGCGGCCAGAGCCGGGGGCGGGATCGTCAGGATCGCGCAGCCAGACCCGCAGCTCTAGCAGCGGAATGGAAATATGCCGGCCCAGGCGCAGGCTCAAGGAGAGCGTCAGGGCCAGCAAAATCAGGCTCAGCAGGCCCATGCTTTGCAGGCTGATGGTCATCGGCTGCTGGAATTGCTCGGTGTCCAAACTGATGCGCAGGTGCCCGGCGATCACTTCTTGAAAGGTGATGGGGGTCGAGTAGAGCCCCTCGGTTTCGCCCAGCAGGCCTTGCTTGGGCCGCGAACCGGCTTCGGCCAGGATGCGGTTATCCACGCTGTAGATGGCCGCGTGGGACACCAGCGGGTTCTTCACCAGGTTATTGAGCAGCACGTTGAGGCTGAGAATGTCGTTGGACACCAGCAGCTCGGTGGCGGAGGCGGCGGTTTGCACTATCAGGCTCTGGCCCAGGGCATCGGCCTGCTGCTGCATGGCCTGCTTGAACTGCATGCCCATCACCCAGGCGTAAATCACCAGCGCCAGCGCCACCAACAGCAGGCTGTGGCTGGCAATGCGCAAGGCCAGGGGCACGCGCCGCTGGCGCAGGGCGTGGAAAATCAGCAGAAAGAAATTATCGGGTTTGACGGATTCGGGCCGGTTCACGGGGCTCGGCTCTTCTTGACTGGAATTGGCGCGCAGTATAACGAGCAGGGCAGGATGGGCAAAGCCTTGTGCTGGGCGCAAGTGCGGCAAAGCCTGCGCGCGGTAGCAATATCGGCCAAGTTGTTGGAATTCAGGCTTGGAGTGCCGATTTACAAGCCGTAAACTTCGCCTCCTTGTCGGTTTAGGGTGCTTGAGCACTGTGCTCGCAACCCGCTTCAATCGACGCTTAGACTGTTTTTTACTGCTGCGGAGAGCCGAGCTTGCGCGAAATCGTCCTGATTAATATCACCGGGGAAGATCGGCCGGGGCTGACGGCGGCAATTACCGGGGTACTCGCCCAGGGCGGGGTGAATATCCTCGACATTGGCCAGGCGGTGATTCACGACACCCTGTCGTTCGGCATTCTGGTTGAGATCCCGCCCACCGAGCAGGCCTCCTCGGTGCTTAAAGACCTGTTGTTTACCGCCTATAAGCTGGATCAGCAGGTGCGCTTCACGCCGGTGGCCGAAGCCGACTACCAGCAATGGGTAGCGGTGCAGGGTAAACCCCGGCACATAGTCACCTTGCTGACACGCAAGGTCACGGCCGAGCAGCTGCAGCGGGTCAGCTCGATCACCGCCAAGTACGGTTTGAATATCGACCATATTGATCGCTTGTCTGGGCGCATGCCGCTGGATACCCCGGACGATCAAGGCAAGGGCTGCATCGAGTTTTCGGTGCGCGGTGAACCGGCCGATCAGCAGGCCTTGCGCGCCGAATTCTTGAGCGTGGCGCAGGAGCTGAATGTCGATATCGCCTTTCAGCGCGACTCGTTGTTTCGCCGCAATCGGCGCTTGGCGGTGTTCGACATGGACTCGACCCTGATCGAGGCCGAGGTTATCGATGAGCTGGCCAAAGCGGCCGGGGTTGGCGAACAGGTGGCGGCGATCACCGAGCGGGCGATGCTCGGCGAGCTGGATTTTCGCGCCAGTTTCAAGGAGCGCCTGGCCCTGCTCAAGGGCTTGCCAGAGTCGACGCTGGCCAGTGTCGGCGCCGGTTTGCGGCTGACCGAGGGCGCCGAAACGTTGTTCGCCGAACTCAAGCGGCTGGGCTACAAGACCGCGATTCTGTCCGGCGGCTTTAGTTATTTTGCCAAGCAGCTACAAGCCAAGCTGGGCATCGACTATGTGTTTGCCAATGAGCTGCAAATTGTCGATGGCCAGCTGACCGGTGTGGCTGTCGAACCCATAGTCGATGCCCAGCGCAAGGCCGACTTGCTGCGTGAGCTGGCCGAACGCGAAGGTTTGCGCCTGGAGCAGACCATTGCCGTCGGCGATGGCGCCAATGATTTGCCGATGCTGGCCCTGGCCGGTCTGGGCGTGGCCTTTCGCGCCAAGCCACTGGTGAAACAGTCGGCCAAGCAGGCGATTTCCACCCTGGGTCTGGATGGGATTTTGTACCTGCTTGGCTTTCGTGATCGTGACGGCAACGACTAGTCGCCTGCTTAATGGCTGAAAAAAAACCGCCGATTGGCGGTTTTTTTTAGGGCTGGGTTTTTAGTCTTCGTCGCCTGCCGAGAAGTCGTAATCCATCGACTGGGTCGGGCCTTGGAGGTAGTAACCCTGGATGTAGTTGACTCCAGCCTGCCAAAGGGTGGACAGCACGCTGGCGCTTTCCACGAAGGGCACTATGGTCAGCTTGGCTTGCGCATGCAGGCTGGCCAGCAGGGTTTTCAGCGCCTCTTGATTGTCGGCACCGGACAAGTCTTGGGAGAAGGAACCATCGACCTTCACAAAGTCGATGCTCAGGTGTTTCAAGGTATTGAAGGGGTTCAGCGAGCAACCAAATTGACTCAGGCCGACCTTGCAGTGCAGCTCGTTTAAGCCTTGGGTCAATGCCTTGGCCTGTTTGAGGTAGGCGATGGCATCCGGCTCGCTGAGCTGAAAGATCAGTGCGTCCGAGGGCAGGCGGGCGGCTTTGAGGGCTACGCTGAGCCACGGCAAAATGGTTTGGTCTTGCAGGCTGGCACTCGACAGGTTGACGAACAAGCGGGTGCTGTGGCCTTTGCTGCGGTGCTGGGCAAGCAATTTGATCGAGTTGAGAATCACCCAGCGATCAATCTTCTCGGCCAGGCCGGCATCTATGGCGGCGCGCAGGAAGTCGAGGGGTGGAACTTCCTCACCTTGCGGGTTGAGCAGGCGCAGCAGCACTTCGTAGTGCTCATGGCTGTCGCCGCGCAGGCTGATGATCGGCTGGAACAGCAGGCGGAAGCTGTTGTTCTCCAGCGCCTGCTGCAGCATCGCCACTATGCTGCCGCGGTTGGCGGCGGCAGCCAGCTCGTCGGCCGGGTTGAACAGTTTTAGGCTGTTGCCGCTGGTGAGTTCGTCAGCGCAGCGGTGCGCGCGATCAATCACGTCCTGGCCGCGCGGGGTTTTTTCATTAACCCCGGCGGCGCCGATCGACAGGCTGGTTTGCAGCGTGCGGCCGTTGATCTCAAATAGATGGCTTTCGGTTTTTTTCAGTAGCTCATGCAGGCTTGCTTGGCTTTGCTCGGGGGTTTGCCCAGCCAGCAGTACGGTAAACACATCGTCGCCGAAACGGGCCAATTGCGCGTTGCTGCCAAAGTGCGCGCTGAGCAGGTGGGCCAGGTCGGTCAGCAGCAAGTCGATGCCGGCCAGACCCGCTTCGGCCAGCAGGGCGGCGTAACGATCGACGCGGATGTAGGCGACACAGGCGGTTTGCCCGGCATTCACGGCGCGCTCGGCAGCGCTGTCCATCAGTTCGATAAAGTGGCTGCGGTTGTGCAAACCGGTAACCAGGTCTTGGCTGCTGATTTCGCGTAGCCGTTGTTCCAGTTCGGCATTGCCACTTTCGGCGCGGATAACCACCTGAATGCAGGGTTCGCCGGCGTAAGTGGCCGGCGAGAAGCCCATGCGCGCCTTAAATGACTGACCAGTTTCTTTGATGCCGGTGCAGGCCAGTTCGGCGTTGCCTTCGGCATTTTGGTAATTCTTCAGGAAGTCTTTGAAGTTGGCCTGATCACTGCCGGCGATCAAGTCGATCATCGGGATGCCTTCCAACTCCTCGCCATCTTCGTAGCAGAACAGTTCGAGGTAGGCGCGGTTGGCGTAAATGTGCATGCCTTCGTGCACATAGGTGATGGCATCGACCGAGCTGTCGAGCAACAGCTGGCAGCGTTTCTCTGCTTCGCGTAGTGCCACCTCGGCCACGCGCCGGGCGCGGCGCTCTTCAAGGTTGGCCAGTTCGCGATTGGCCACTAGCATCAGGCGTTCATCTTCCCCTTGCGGCAAGGCATCCTGGGCGCCCAAGGCCAGTGCCTCGGTAATGGCATCAGAGTCATTACCGTCGGTGAGCTGGATAAAGGGAATGTCTTTGGCTTGGCGGCGAATCGCAGTGATCGCCTCGTTCGGATCCAGGTTGTCACTGTGGGGAGCTGCGATCAACAGATCCCAGCTTTGCGCTAAGGCTTGTGCCAGGTCGTCGCTGGAGACCAGGCGATGCACGCGGGTGGCGCGACCGGAGTTGCGAAACAGGCTAACCAGGCGCTCGGCCTCGTTCTGCGAATCTTCAAGAATGAGCAGTCGTATAGTTTTTTTTTCAATGGCCATGGTCGGTTCTTGGCTGCGCCAAACGGACGCAAAAAGGCGATAAAAGGTAAATTTCCGGCAATCTACAGCGACTTCCAGAGTGAGTCAAAGTCTTCCTCCCCGGGCTTTGCTTGGGGTGCCGGGGCTGTGACGGGCTTCCCTTGCGGGGTGTCGGCAGGGTCTACGCTGCGGTATTCAAACTGGGTGAAGCTGCCGGTGCTGGTTTGTTTACGGCTGAGCACGGCGCGTTGTTCGTTGCCATTTATGTTGATCAGCACCTTGTTGCCTTCCTGGAAGGGCAGGCGCGGGGTAATCAAGGTGGCGGGTCGAGAGATGGCGGCAATCGCCGGCAGTAACAGGGCGCGTAAGAACTGGCTGTGTTGCTCGGTTTTGCGCGTCAGTTGCAGGCCGCAAGGCTGCGCAAAGGGGGCGACCAATTCGATGCCCATTTGGGTGCCGCCACCGCGCACCTGGCGAATCCAGCGCACCACGGCAACGCTCCAGGCTTGATTGGGGCTGTCTTGCAGGCCGAGAATTTCGCCGGCCTGTAATTGCCCCGGGACTTCCTTTGGCCACGACAGGCAATAGCCGCCCGGGCTGTGGTTGACGATCGACAGGGTGAAGGTTGGATAGAGTTCGGCCGCCGTTGCTTCGGGTTGCTCGTGCTCTGACTTGGCGGCGTCCTGTCTCTGATAGACGATCTCCTCCATCGGCAGACCGGGTTCCCAATGGGTGATGCGTTGCGCATCAAAGGCGCCGCCCCAAATGTCCGGGCCATTCTCGGTTGTTTGCGGGGCGAACTTAACCGTTTGCACGGCCTTTTTTAGTACATCGTTAAAGCTGGTTTGTCCGGCAATAAAGTAATGCACCGCGCTCATGCCGATGCTCAGTGTCAGGCTGCCCTGCCCGTTGTTGCGGGCAAAGGTGCGCTCGGAAATATCGCCCCATGCGGCACTGAGATGCTGCAGTACATCCAGGCTAAAACCTTCGGGCACTGGTAGTTGAGATTGTCCGCGCTGTTCGGCGGGCAATAACAGGTATTCCTTGATCGCATCGGCCAAGGGCTGCGAGTCAATGCCAAGCAGTTTGCTGAGATCGCCGCTCGGGAACAGCGATTTGTAGCGTGGCGGCCCATCAACCAGTGGGGCGATGGCGAACAGGCTGGACGGTTGGCTGGCGGGCTGCAATTTGACCATGGCACACCAAGGTTCAAGCGCTTCGGCCAGCCGGGCAATACCGCTCTGGCGCATTTGATTGCAGCGCGCGCAGCCTAGAAGCAAGGCCACCAGATAGCTTTGCTCAAGGTTCAGGCCGGGGTTGACGGTTTGCTTGGATTGCTCGTCGCGCACATTCAGACGCTGCAGTTGTTGATTGCAGCCAATTTGATACAGCTGGTGCAGTTCCAGCCAGAGTCCTTCAGGCACCGGGCAATACAGTTGACTGGCGCGGATCAGCGAGCCACAGAGGCTGTGAGTGGCACGCTGCAAGGCGGTAACCAGGCGCTGCAAGGGTTCGCGAGCGGTGCTGCCCACCTCCTGGACGACAATCAATTTATAGCCGATGGCCAAGTGGTTTTGCAGCGCCTGGCACAGGTTGGCGACTTTGCGCGGGCGCTCATCCAGCACCACGGCTTGGTTAAGGAAGTGCCGCTCAAGGTGTTTGCAGACGTAATAAACTTCCGGGCGTAGCAGCTCCAGCAGTTGCAGGCGGGTGTCGGCGCTGCAGATCAGCTGATTAAGTTCGACCAGGGCTTGGTAGAGCAGGCGCGCGGTTTCGCCAAGATTGGCCTTTGGCAAGCCGGCGACCCAGCGCTTTAGTTCGCGCGGGCTCGGGTCGCAAAAAGTGAGGCTTTGCTGGTGCGGCGTGGGTACGCGTAACAGCAAGTGCGGACTCTGTTTATCCATGTAGCTGCAGTGCTCCACCGCCGCCGCGGGCGTGCTGTTATTAGTATGGGCTTCATCGGACTTTAGCAGTATCTGGTGGCGCGCGCTGCCTATCGCAGGCTTGGTGGTGCAGTGCCGGGCTTGGTTTTGCTCCGGCACTGTTTGCAGTTGTTGAGCGGTAAATTCAGCTTGGCAGCGCTTAAGCGTTGCTGGCGCCGAGGCGCTGGCCCATGCGTACCGGGCTGCCGGCGCCTAATTCTGCGGCCCACTGCACTTGCTCCGGGCCAAACAGGACGATGGCGGTGGAGCCGAGCTTGAAACGGCCCAGCTCCGCGCCTTTGGCCAGTTCAATAGGCGCGCGCGCGGCGGCGTCGTAACGACTGGTTTTGAGTTCGCGCTTGGGTGGCGTAACTAAACCGGCCCAGACAGTTTCGATTGAGGCGACGATCATCGCGCCGACCAGTACTACTGCCATTGGGCCGCGCTCGGTGTCGAAGATGCACACCGCGCGTTCGTTGCGGGCGAACAGTTCCGGGACGTTTTCGGCGGTGGTTTGATTGACTGAAAACAGCCGGCCTGGAACATAGACCATTTCACGCAGGGTGCCGGCCAGCGGCATGTGCACGCGGTGATAGTCCTTGGGTGACAGGTAAATGGTGGCAAATTCGCCACCCATAAATTCCGCCGCGCGTGCGCTGTCGCCGCCCAGCAATTCCAACACGCTAAAGCTGTGGCCTTTGGCCTGAAAAATCCGCCCGTGTTCGATTTTACCCAGCTGGCTAACGGCGCCGTCGGCGGGGCTGAGTACCGCGCCGGCGCTGTTATCCAGTGGCCGCGCACCGTCTTTCAGGGCGCGGGTGAAGAAGGCATTGAAGTGCTCGTAGGCATCCAGTTGCTCGACGGCGGCTTCGCTCATGTCGACTTGATATTGCTTGGCGAACCAATTGATCAGGCGGCTCTTAAACCAGCCGGCCCGGCATTCCGCGGCGCAGCCAATCAGCCGTGACAGCAGGTGATGGGGCAGCAGGTACTGGCTGAGGATGAACAGGCGCTGTTGCATTGTGGCTCCTTAAAATTGTTGGAGAATCTGGGTGAACGCTGGATTTAGCGCTCGACCGGGGTGTCGGGGTGGTTGCCCCATTCGCCCCAGGAGCCGGCGTACGCTTTGACTCGTGGGTAGCCCAACGATTTGGCGATCAGGTAAGTAAGGCCTGAGCGGTGGTGGGTTTGGCAGTGAGTGATGAGTTCTTTGTCCGGGCTAATGCCCAGCTCCAGCAGAACTTGCGCCATGTCGCTGCGAATGCGCAGGTTGCGCGCCGGGTCCATCGCCAACGTCCAGTCGAAATTGACCGCGCCGGGGATGTGTCCAGCCTTGGCGGCGAGGGCTTTTTCGCCGCAGTATTCGCCGGCGGAGCGGGCATCCCAGATGGCCAGATCGGCGGCGCCCAAGCGACTTTGCAGGTATTCACGGCTGGCCGTCGGCCCTTGCTGCAAGCTCAGCGTGATTGCGGCGCTGCGCTTGGCTGGGGTTGTGTCGCTTAGCTCGCGTTGCTCGGCCAGCCACGCCAGCAAGCCACCATTGAGGTAGTGGTAGTTGTGGTGGCCGATGACATCGAGCAGCCAGATAAAACGTCCGGCCCAGCCGCCGCCTTCGTCGTCATAGACCACATACAGCGCATTCGGGTTATGCCCCAGCTCACTGAACAGGGCTTCCAGCTGCGCTTGCTCCGGCAGCAAGCCGGGCGCCGGTGGCTGGCCGAGTTGGGTGCGTTTAGGGTCAACAAAGTGTGCGCCGGGGATATGGCCTTCGGCGTAGCGGGCGGCGCTGGTCAGGTCGACCAGGATCAATTCGGGGGCGCTCAGGCGGACGGCTAAGTCAGCCGGTTCGATCACCAGGGGTAGCGCAGCGAAGGCGGTCATGGATAGCTCTCTAGATCCAAGAAAGGCGGCGATTGTAGCGCAAGCGTTAACGGCTGCGTTTGGCAAAGCTGGCCAGTGCGCGCTCAATGCATTGCACGGTTTTACCAAAGGCCTGCAGGCTTGCCTCGCTGAAGGCCGCACCGGACTGGTCGACAATCAGCAGCATGGCCACTCGTTCCTGATTGGCGATGGAGCGCAGTATCAGCTGCTCGCTGGGGAATAAACTTTTTAGATTGCCTGGCAACAGCGCCGAATATTGGGCGATGTTGGCCGGGCTCAGGCGCAGCTGCGCGGGCTTGCTCAGCAGTTGCCGCAGCACCTTGCTGTGGCTGGGGTCCAGGCTCAAACCGCTGGCTTCTTTGGGCAGCCCAAGTGTTTGCTGGGCCACCAGGCGGCTATGGCTGCGGTCGGCCAGCAGCAGTAATAAACGTTGCATGCCGCAGGCTTGCAGCGCTTCGCGGATGCAGCTGGTTAGCTGCAGCACATTGGCAAAGGGGCTGGGCTCGCTCAGCAGTTCGCCGCAGTGCTTGCGCCACGCCGTTACCTCGGTTGCGAGCGGTGCGGGTGCTGCCAGCGGTTGTTCGGCGTGCAAATGGCGGCAGTGCCAGGGCCAGAGCAAGGCCTGGGCTGGATGCCAAAGCTCGGCGGCGCAGTGTTTGTGTGCGCTGTTGACGGCTTGCTGGTGCACCTGTTGCTGCAAATCGCCGAGGTTGAGTTGCAGATACAGGCCCGTCAGCTGTTGCCAGCGCAGCATCAGTGGCCAGCTCCAGGCCTGATGGGCAGACACTGCCAAGCCGTTGGCCAGCAAGATGCAGTTGCTCGGCAGGGTCAGCCAGCGGCGCAGCGGGGCGTCATCATCGAGCCGTGGTTGTTGTTGCGCCGGTTGCTCATGGGCGCGGGCGATGCGCAGGGCTTTGACCAGTTGGCGGCGATCATTGAGCAGCAGTCGATAGCCCAGTAGCACCCATTCCGGCAGTCGCCATTTTTCCGCCAGGGCCAGACAGATTTGCAGCAGCGGCAGGCCGAGCAGCTCGCGTTCGACCTTGCCGGCGGGTTCACCTTTGACCAGGACCCGCTGCTCCCAGGCATTAAACAGCTGCGGATGGCTGGCAATCAACGGCCACAGCGGCGCCAAAAACAGCAGGCTGCTGCAATGCACGTCGTGCCAGAGTCGCGCGAGGCGCGCGCCAAACAGGCCGCTGGCTTGCTGGGCGGCATGCCGGCTGAGCAATTGCAGTTGGCGCAATTCGCGCGGGATTTGCTCGGGGCTAACCGGCGTCAGCTGATTGAGCAGATTTTCCGCCGTTTGTAGCCCCAAGCGCGACAGTGCGACCTCAAGGTTGGCGGCGGGGTCGCTCAGGCTGCTTTTGCTGCGGTTGGCTGCGCGTATAACCAGCAGCGCCAGCGTCGGGCTGGCTTGCAGGGATTCGGCTATTTCGCCCAGCGAACTTTTGTTGTCGCGCAGTCTGTGCAGGGCTCGGCGATGCTCGTCATTGCTGACTGGCAGGCGCACGCCATCGAGCTCTTTGAGCCACGCGCTGAGGGTGTGCGGCAGGGGTTTGCTGATCGGCATAGGCTCGGGTCAAATTGGCTTTTCGCTCTAACTGGCTATAGTCTGGCTCATAAGATCCGATAAGTAGAAGAGTTGTTTAAAAAGACTCTTAATCATCCTCTGGTAAGCGTTTTCTAATGATAAAAATCATCGGCATCATCATCGTGTTCGCCTGCGTGCTCGGCGGTTTCGTGTTGTCTCACGGGAAGATTGCCGCGTTGATTCAGCCTTTCGAGGTGTTGATCATCGGTGGTGCTTCGCTGGGTGCTTTCTTGCAGGCCAACACGCCCAGCACCTTTATGCATGTGTTGAAAAAATCACTGAGCATGTTCAGCTCGCGCTTCACGCACACCTTCTATCTGGAGGTGCTGAAAATGCTCTACGAGATCCTTAACAAGAGTCGCCGTGAAGGCATGATGGCGATCGAGTCGGATGTTGAAGAGCCGGCCGCCAGCCCGATTTTCAGCAAGTATCCAGGGATTCTCAAAGATGCCGGCATGACCGCCTTTGTCTGTGATTACCTGCGAATCATGTCGTCCGGCAACATGGCTCCCCACGAGCTGGAAGGGTTGTTTGACATGGAACTCAATAGCCTCAAAGAAGACCTCGAACACCCGGCCCATGCGGTTGCGCGGATCGCCGACGGTATGCCAGCGATGGGTATCGTCGCGGCGGTGCTGGGTATCGTGGTGACCATGGGCCTGCTCGGTGCGGTTGAGCAGAGTGAGCTGGGCATGCACGTGGCGGCGGCGCTGGTGGGCACCTTCCTGGGGATT
>C687J26845_10000107_pt1 | contig 52598 bp, 46 predicted proteins | sample RifCSPlowO2_12_FD_26845 | JGI IMG/M metagenome (IMG submission 26845)
GCCCCCGGTTAGGCGCAGGACGTAGGTAATGGTATTCCCTTGCCAAGTCCTGCAACAACAGCGGGGGCCATTTCTCGCGCAACCCGAAGGGCCGGGCCTGTTTTTGCGCGAGGCGGCGTTTCTCGTCGCTCATTTGGAACAACCAAATCGCGCTCCTCGTGCCTTGCCTCGCGCAAAAGCAGGCTCCGGCGCGGCCGTGAATGAAATGGCAACAGACCCTAGTGGGTGGCGTTGGCTTGGGCCTGACGTTGACTCTGACGGAACTGCGTGAGTGCTTGCAAGCGCGCTCGGTTCAGCGCCTCGCCCAGCTCGGCACCTTGCAGCCCCTGCTCCAGCAGCGGCTGCACTGCCACCGCACGGGCGGCGTGCATGGCCGCCTGCAGATAGGCGGCCTGCGGGTAGTCGCGCTGCTCGAAACCGAGGCGCCCGCGGGCGTCCATTTCGCAGGCCTGGAGGAACTCTTCGAAGCGTTGTGGTCGGCGGTAGACGTCAAAACGCTGCAGCAACTCAAACAGCGTGCTGGCTTTGAGTTCGAGGGCGCGGTGGCCGTGGGTATGGTACTCGCCGACCAGTAGCGCCAGCTCTTGGCAGTCTTTTGGCGCCTTGCAGCGGGCGTTGACCGCGCGGATCAGCTTCAAACCGCGCACTTCATGGGCGATATGCCGGGGCCATTCGCAGGCCAGGGTGGTGCCCTTGCCCAGGTCATGCAGTAAGCAGGCCCAACGCACGGTCAGGGGCTGGTCGTGCAGGGAGCACTGTTGCAGCACCATCAGCAGATGCACGCCGGTGTCGATTTCGGGGTGGTGAGTGGCGGTTTGCGGCACACCGAACAGTGCGTCGACCTCGGGCAGTAAACTGGCCAAGGCGCCACAGTCGCGCAGCACCTGGATAAAGACGTCGGGGCGCGGCTCAAGCAAGGCGCGGGAGATTTCCTTCCAGCTGCGTTCGGCGGTGAGTGCCTGCAGTTCGCCAGACTCGCTCAGCTGGCGCATCAATGCCAGGGTTTCAGGGGCGACGCTAAAGCCCAGCGGTGCATAGCGGGCGGCGAAACGGGCGACGCGCAAGACCCGCAATGGGTCTTCGGCAAAGGCCGGGGACACGTGGCGCAGCAGCCGGGCGGCCAGGTCGCGTTGCCCGCCGTAGGGGTCAAACAGCTGCCCCTGGGCGTCTTCGGCCATGGCGTTGATGGTCAGGTCGCGGCGGATAAGATCCTCCTCGATGCTGACCTCGGGGCTGGCATGGAAGGTAAAGCCGCCATAGCCCTGCCCGGATTTGCGCTCGGTGCGGGCCAGGGCGTATTCCTCGCCGGTTTGTGGATGCAGAAACACCGGAAAATCATCACCGACCGGGCGATAGCCCAGCTCAAGCATTTGCTCCACCGTGGCGCCGACCACCAGCCAGTCGATATCGCTCACCGGGCGGCCGAGCAGGCGGTCACGCACGGCACCGCCCACTTTAAAAATCTGCATGCAAAACCCTCCACTAATAGGCCACAGCATAACGCCTGTGGCCTATAAAGGGGTTCTTACAGGCCGTGTGAAAACGTAGCGAGCGAAGGTTAGTGCGACGCTCGCTCCCGGCGGGCTAGCTGCATTTCCCACATCTATGTGGGGCACAAGGCTAATGCTGCATAACCGAGCGCAGTAGTTTTCACTCGGTCTGTTAGCGGGCCATTGGCAGTTGTTGCAACAGCGCGTCGCAGGCTTTTTGCAGTTGTTGGTCGCTGTCCCAGGCGGGACTTAGGCTGCTGTCGATCTGGCCTTCCCAGAGCACGCGATCCTGGGCATTGGTCAGGCGTAGGTGCAGGGTGGCATTTTCATCGTGCAAGCGGTGCACGCTCTGGTAGGGGCCAAGCGGCGCGGGCGGGGCTTGGTCGACCGCGACGTCGATCGGGATGATATGCAGGTCGAGCCAGTAGTAAGCGCGCAGTTCGGCACTCGGGTCCTCACGATAGCCGCGCAGGCTCAGGCCCTCGCGCAGCATGGGCGTGAGTCTTGCGGTATTTGGCGCCGGTACTGAAGCGTCGGGGCTTTGCGCCGGCAATGGGCGCAATTGCAGGCGCTGCTGGCCTTGCAGTTCGGCCGAGGCCGGGGTGGTGATTTCAGGTCGCAGGATGTTGCTTGAACAGGTCGCCAGTGCCAGGCAAATCAGTAAAACGGGAAACACGCGCATAAACATAAAACTCTCGGTGGCTGCGCCCATGCTCGTCGCACCGCGCTCGAAGATCTACCGATCAAATGGGCGGCATGCTCAGCTCCAGGCGCGGCTGCTCGTTGTCGTCGTTGCTGTGCGCCGGAACATGCAGGGTACTGACCAGCAGCTCGCCTTGGCGGCTTTCCAGGTGCAGGTCAAAGCCCCAGAGTCGGTGCAGGTGCTTGAGCACCTCCTCGGTGGAGTCGCCCAGGGGTTTGCGCTGGTGCTGCTGGTGGCGCAGGGTCATGGAGCGGTCGCCACGCCGGTCAACGCTCCAAATCTGGATGTTTGGCTCACGGTCGCCGAGGTTGTACTGCGCGGCCAGGGTTTCGCGGATCTGCCGATAGCCTTGGTCGTCGTGGATCGAGGGCACCAGCAGACTGTCCTGGTGGTCGTCATCGAGGATGCTGAACAGCCGCAGGTCGCGGATCAGCTTGGGCGACAGGTACTGCAGGATAAAGCTTTCATCCTTAAAACTTTGCATGGCGAACTTCAGGGTGGCCAGCCAATCGCTGCCGGCGATATCCGGGAACCAGCGTTTGTCCTCCTCGGTTGGCTCCTCGCAGATCCGGCGGATGTCGCGGTACATGGCAAAGCCCAGGGTGTAGGGGTTGATGCCGCTGTAGTGCGGGCTGTCAAAGCTCGGCTGATAGATCACGCTGGTGTGGTATTGCAGGAACTCCAGCATAAAGCCATCGGTGACCAGCCCCTCGTCATACAGGTCATTCATCAGGGTGTAGTGCCAGAAACAGGCCCAGCCTTCGTTCATCACTTGGGTTTGGCGCTGCGGATAGAAATACTGCGAGACTTTGCGGACGATGCGCACCACCTCGCGCTGCCAGGGTTCCAGCAGCGGGGCGTGTTTTTCCAGGAAATACAGGATGTTTTCCTGGGGCTCGGGGGGGAAGCGCCCGCTGTCTTTGTCGTCGCCCTTGCCGGCGCCTTTCGGAATGGTGCGCCACAGGTCATTGATCTGCTTTTGCAGGTGATCTTCGCGCTCGGTCTGCCGGCGCCGCTCCTCTTCGGCGGAAATCGGGCTGGGCCGCTTGTAGCGGTCAACGCCGTAGTTCATCAGGGCGTGACAGGAGTCGAGCAACTCCTCGACCGCGTCGATGCCATGGCGCTCTTCGCATTGGCTGATGTACTGCTTGGCGAATAGCAGGTAGTCGATGATCGAGCTGGCGTCTGTCCAGGTGCGGAACAGGTAGTTGCCCTTAAAGAAACTGTTGTGGCCATAACAGGCATGGGCAATCACCAAGGCCTGCATGCACATGGTGTTTTCCTCCATCAGGTAGGCGATGCAGGGGTCGGAATTAATCACTATTTCATAGGCCAGGCCCATTTGGCCGCGGCTGTAGGAACGTTCGGTGCTGAGGAAATGCTTGCCATAGGACCAGTGCTGGTAGTTCAGCGGCATGCCCACCGAGGCGTAGGCGTCCATCATTTGTTCAGCGGTGATTACCTCGATCTGGTTGGGATAGGTGTCCAGCGCATAACGCGCGGCGAGGCGGGCAATCTCGTGGTCATAGCTGCGAATCAGCTCAAAAGTCCATTCGGAGCTGGTCGACAGGGGTTGGCGTTGTTTGTCGCCGTGGGCGCGAGGGTGTGTGCTCATGTGCTTAGCCTGCGTTGAAACAGTTCACGAAATACCGGGTAAATGTCGCCGGACGAACCCAGTTGTTGTTGCGCAAAGGAGTCAGCAAAGGCCTCACGCACCTGCTCGTATTCGACCCACAGGGCTTGGTGCTCACGGGGGGTGATCTCAACGTAGGTGAAGTACTGCATAAACGGCATGATCTGCTTGAGCAGGATCTCGCGGCACAGCGGCGAATCGTCGTTCCAGTTATCGCCATCCGAGGCCTGGGCGGCGTAGATGTTCCATTCATTGACCGCGTAGCGCTCGGCCATGATTTCCTGCATCAGCTTGAGGGCGCTGGACACAATGGTGCCGCCGGTTTCGCGGGAGTAGAAAAACTCTTCTTCGTCGACCTCGCGGGCGCTGGTGTGATGACGAATAAACACCACCTCGATCTTGTCGTAATTGCGCTTGAGAAACAGGTACAGGAGGATGAAAAAACGTTTGGCGATGTCCTTGGTGGCCTGGGTCATGGAGCCGGACACGTCCATCAGACAAAACATCACTGCTTTTGAACTGGGGTTGGGCTGTTTGGTCAGCAGGTTGTATTTGAGGTCGAAGGTGTCCAGGAAGGGCACGTGTTTGATCCGCGCCTGCAGCGCGGCGATAGCGGTTTCGCTGGCTTTAATGTCAGTGAAGTTGTCTGGCTCTTCCCGTAACAGCCGTTCCAGTTCGGCTTGGGCCTCGCGCAGCTTGGCGCGGCTGCTGCCCGACAGGGCGATGCGCCGGGCGTGGGCGGAGCGCAGGGTGCGGACTATATTGATGCGCGATGGATTGCCATCGTTGCTGATGCCGGCGCGCACTACTTTGAAGGTTTCGCTGCCGGTCAGGTGGCGCTTGACCAGGTTGGGCAGCTCGAGGTCCTCAAACATGAAGTTAAGGAATTCTTCCTGGGTGATCTGGAACACGAACTCATCCATACCCTCGCCGGTGTTACTGGCCTTACCGGCGCCTTTGCCGGCGCCACCGCCACTGGGCCGGGGGATGCGCTCGCCGCTGGTGAATTGCTTGTTACCGGGATGCACTGCGGTCTGCCGCCCACCGGGGCCGTGATGCAGAGTCGGCTCGGCAATGTCACGGCCGGGGATGCTGATTTGTTCGCCGTGCTCCATGTCGGTAATGGAGCGGCGGCTGACGGCGTCTTCCACGGCTTTTTTGATGTGCTCACGGTAGCGCCGCAAAAAGCGCTGGCGGTTCACCGTGCTCTTGTTCTTGCCGTTTAAACGGCGGTCGATCACATGACTCATGGGCGCTCCTTAGATCCGCTGCAGCAACTGCACTGCGCAACGGCCTCGAGTCAGCAGGCATGGCCCTGCATTGCTGCCAGGGCCATGCGGCACGCGCAGTAAGCTGCGCACGGGGCGCGGCTTATTGCGATTTTCTGACCCGCAAATACCACTCAGACAACAGCCGCACCTGCTTGTCGGTATAACCACGTTCGACCATGCGGGTGACAAAGTCGTTGTGTTTCTGTTGGTCCTCTTTGCTGGCTTTGGCGTTGAAACTGATGACCGGTAGCAGGTCTTCGGTGTTGGAGAACATTTTCTTCTCGATCACCACCCGCAGTTTTTCGTAGCTCAGCCAGGTTGGGTTCTTGCCATTGTTGTTGGAGCGGGCGCGCAGCACGAAATTGACGATTTCGTTGCGGAAATCTTTCGGGTTGCTGATGCCAGCCGGTTTCTCGATCTTCTCCAGCTCCTCGTTAAGGGCCACCCGGTTGAGGATCTCGCCGGTTTCCGGGTCGCGATATTCCTGATCCTGAATCCAGAAGTCGGCGTACAGCACGTAGCGGTCGAAGATGTTCTGGCCGTACTCGCTGTAGGACTCCAGGTAAGCGGTTTGAATTTCCTTGCCGATAAACTCGATATAGCGCGGCGCCAGGTATTCCTTCAGGTAACGCAGGTAGCGCTCGCGAGTTTCGGCGGGGAACTGTTCTTGCTCGATCTGCTGCTCCAGCACGTAGAGCAGATGCACCGGGTTGGCGGCGATCTCCTGGGGGTCGAAGTTGAAGACTTTCGACAAAATCTTGAAGGCGAAACGGGTCGACAGGCCGTTCATGCCTTCATCGACGCCAGCGCTGTCACGGTACTCCTGCATCGACTTGGCTTTGGGGTCGGTGTCTTTGAGGTTTTCACCGTCGTAGACGCGCATCTTGGAAAATACGTTGGAGTTTTCTGGCTCTTTCAGCCGCGACAGCACGGTGAACTGGGCGAGCATTTTCAAGGTGTCGGGCGCGCAATGGGCGCTGGCGAGGGAGCTGTTAACCAGCAGTTTCTCGTAGATTTTGATCTCGTCGCTGACGCGCAGGCAGTAGGGCACCTTGACGATGTAGATCCGGTCGATAAAGGCTTCATTATTTTTATTGTTGCGAAAGGTATGCCACTCCGATTCGTTGGAGTGAGCCAGCAGGATGCCGCTAAAGGGCAGGCCACCGAGGCCTTCGGTGCTGTTGTAGTTGCCTTCCTGGGTGGCGGTCAGCAGTGGATGCAGCACCTTGATCGGTGCCTTGAACATCTCGACAAACTCCATCAACCCCTGATTGGCCCGGCACAGGGCGCCGGAGTAACTGTAGGCATCGGCGTCGTTTTGCGGGAACTCTTCGAGCTTGCGAATATCGACTTTGCCAACCAGGGCGGAGATGTCCTGATTGTTCTCATCGCCAGGTTCAGTCTTGGCGATGGCGATCTGATTGAGGATCGAGGGGTAGAGTTTGACTACCCGGAACTGACTGATGTCGCCGCCGAATTCGCTTAGACGCTTGGTGGCCCAGGGTGAGATCACTGTACTCAGGTAGCGCCGTGGGATGCCGTAGTCTTCTTCTAAAATGGCGCCGTCTTCGGCGGGGTTGAACAGCCCTAGCGGCGACTCGAATACCGGCGAGCCCTTGATGGCATAGAAGGGCACCTTCTCCATCAGTTGTTTGAGTTTTTCTGCCAGGGATGACTTGCCACCGCCCACCGGACCGAGCAGGTAGAGAATTTGTTTCTTCTCTTCCAGGCCTTGGGCGGCATGGCGGAAGTAGGAGACGATCTGGTCGATGCACTCCTCCATGCCATGGAAATCAACAAAAGCTGGGTAGCGGCGAATTACCCGGTTGGAGAAAATCCGCGAGAGTCGCGAGTTGTGCGAGGTGTCCACCAGTTGCGGCTCGCCAATCGCCAGCAATAAACGTTCGGCGGCGGTGGCATAGGTGCTGCGATCCTGCTTGCACAGCTCGAGATACTCTTGCAGCGAATACTCTTCTTGGCGGGTTGCTTCGAAGCGCTGTTGAAAGTGGCTGAAAATAGTCATGACGTCACCTCGCTGTTGCTCGGAGTCGGCATGGGATCAGTCGTGCAGTGACAGGCACGCACCTGACGAAAATCCCCCGAGACACCAAAAGATTCTTAGCAATGGCCGCGCAGCGAATGGCGCTGCAAGCAAATTGCGCACGGCTTGTGCTAAGGATAGTTCGGAATCGGCAAGGTCAAGGTCGCTGATGGCTGCGCCGGGCTCGGCAAGCTGCAAGCGGCCGCGCCAACCTAGGCCTGGCGCGGGTTAAGGCAAATAAGTTTTTTTATGCCGGCAGGTTTTGGCTGACTTCAGCCGGGAAGCTGGCTTGCCAGGCTTCGATGCCGCCATCGAGGCTGTACACCTGCGCAAATCCCTGGCTGACCAGGTAAGCGGCGGCGCTCTGGCTGGAGTTGCCGTGGTAGCAAACCACCAGCAACGGCTGATCGAGATCGGCGGCGCGGATAAAGTCGTGCAGTGAGTGGTTGTCCAGATGCTGCGAACCACTGATGTGCGCGCGGGCGAAACTGTCCGGGTCGCGGATGTCGACCACGGCCGCGCCTTGTTCGCGTAAGGCTTGCGCCTGTGCTGCGGCGATACGTTTGAATTCGCTCATGGCGGGTCCTCTTAATCTGGGCAGGCGTTGGCTGCGAGCGCTGCAATGGGGGTGGATGGGTCCCTGATCGGCAGTGCGCTGGCGCAGCGGCACTGATGCCGCTCGCCGCTGTCGAGGTTGAGCAAGGTCAAGCTGCCGCCCCAAACGCAGCCGGTGTCGAGGGCAAATAAGTTCGGCTCGGTGCACTGGCCCATGAGGGCGGCCCAGTGGCCAAAGACGATTTTATGCTGCAGGGTTTTGCGCGCCGGGTAGCTAAACCAGGGGGCGAAACCTGGGGGGGCGCTGTCGAGTCCTTCTTTGCTTTTGAGGTCAAGGTCGCCCTCGGCGGTGCAAAAGCGCATGCGGGTCAAATAGTTAGTGATTACCCGCAGGCGCGTGACCCCTTGCAGGTCTTTATCCCAGAGGGTCGGCTGATTGCCGTACATGCCGTCGAGAAACAGTGGCAGGCGCAGATCATCCTGCAAGGCGGCCTCGACTTCGGCGGCGCGCTTGAGGGCTTTGGCCAGGGTCCATTGCGGCGGGATGCCGGCATGCACCAGCACGCAGTCGCGCTCGGCGTCGTAGTGCAGCAACTTTTGCCGGCGTAACCAGTCGAGTAAGTCGTCACGATCGGGGGCGTCGAGGATCTCTTGCAGGGTGTCGGCTTTTTTCAGTCGCTCGATGTTCTGCGCCACGGCCAGCAGATGCAGGTCGTGATTGCCCAAGACACAGATCAGGGAGTCGCGCATGGCATACAGAAAGCGCAGGGTTTCCAGTGACTGCGGGCCACGGTTGACCAGGTCACCGACCAGCCACAGGCGATCTTTGCCGGGGTCAAAAGCGACTTCTCGCAGCAGGCATTGCAGCGGCTGCAGGCAACCTTGCAGGTCACCGACGGCATAAGTAGTCATCAGTGCAGCGCACCCGGAACGGCCAGGCGAAAAGGCGCAATCAGGGCGTCGAAGCGTTTGCCGTCATCGGCCAGCATTTGAAAGCTGCCCTGCATATTGCCGACCCGCGTGGTCATTACCGTACCGCTGCTGTAAGTGTGCTGTTGGCCGACGGCGATCAGTGGCTGCTGACCTATTACGCCCGGCCCGCGCACTTCTTGCACGCGGCCATCGCCATCGGTAATCACCCAGTGCCGACTGACTAATTTGGCCGGCAGTTGGCCGTTATTGCTGATGGTGACTGTATAGGAAAAGGCAAAGCGGTTTTGCTCCGGCAACGATTGCTCGGCCAGAAACTGGGTAGTGACACTGACATCGACTTGATAACGAGGGTCGGACATGGGCAATCGCTCTGATGGGGGTGGCCGCGACAGCAGGCCGGCGCGGCTCGGTCAGCGTTTGAGCTGACCGGCTTTGGCCGGTTTGGCGGCGGCCAGAGTCCCAGTCTAGGGATTTAGCTGGCGCTTGTCTGCTGACTGGCTTGCTGGCTCAGTTGGTCGGCCAGACGCACGAAGGCGGCCAGGTCGAGCTGTTCTGGGCGCAGGCTGCCGTCGACACCGCAGGCTTCAATCTCGGCGCTGCTGAGCAGGGCTTTGAGGGTATTGCGCAGGGTTTTGCGGCGCTGGTTAAAGGCTTCGCGCACCACCCGCTCGAGCAGGCGATGATCTTTGGCCGGGCAGGGCAGTACCTCATGGGGGGTTAAGCGCACTATGGCCGAGTCGACCTTGGGTGGCGGATTAAACGAACCCGGGCCGACATTGAACAAGTGTTCCACGCGGCAGTGGTACTGCACCATGATCGACAAACGCCCCCAATCACCGCCACCTGGGGTGGCCGCCAGGCGTTCGACCACTTCTTTTTGCAGCATAAAGTGCATGTCGCGGATTACGCCGGCGTTGGCCAACAGGTGAAAAATCAGCGGGGTGGAGATGTTGTACGGCAGGTTACCGACCACCCGCAGGCTGCGTGGCGCTGGGTTGAGGCTGTTGAAGTCGAACTTCAGCGCATCGCCCTGATTCATGTGAAACGCCGGGTTGCTGGCAAACTGATGGTTCAACATTGCCACCAGATCGCGGTCGATCTCGATCACATCCAGTTGTGCACCGCTGCTGAGCAAGTCGCCGGTGAGTGCACCTTGGCCTGGGCCAATCTCCAGCAAGCGCTCGCCGGGTTGGGCATGAATGGCGCGCATGATGCGATGAATCACGCCGGCGTCATGCAGGAAATTCTGGCCGAAACGCTTACGCGCGCGGTGTTGGTTGTTCTCGGACATGACTACAGCTCCAAGCTTCAAGCGACCAGCTTAAAGCGCAATGCAAAGACCGGGGAGTTTAACAGCGAAAGCCGGCGCGGCTAAGGTTGTCCGCGCGATTGCCGTCGTTAGAGAGGTTGTCTGTGAGCGCTGCTGGCCATTTGATAGGCGGTTTCGAGGGCGACGCGCAGGCTGCCGGTGTCGATCTTGCCGGAGCCTGCCAAGTCCAGCGCAGTGCCGTGATCGACCGAGGTACGGATGATCGGCAGGCCCAGGGTGATATTCACCGCCGCGCCGAAACCCTTGTACTTAAGGACTGGCAGGCCTTGGTCGTGGTACATCGCCAGCACCGCATCGCAGTGTTCGAGGTACTTGGGGGTGAACAGTGTGTCGGCCGGCAGCGGGCCGATCAGGTTGAGGCCTTCGCTGCGCAGGCGGGCCAGGCAGGGCTCGATAATGTCGAGTTCTTCGCGGCCCATATGACCGCCTTCGCCGGCGTGCGGATTGAGCCCGCAAACCAGAATCCGCGGTTGGGCTATGCCGAATTTATTGACCAGGTCCGCATGCAGAATCCGGCTAACCCGGATCAATCGCTCCTCGGTAATGGCATCCGCCACCGCGCGCAGCGGCAGGTGCGTGGTCACCAGCGCCACCCGCAGGCCGTGGGTGGCGAGCATCATCACCACTTGTTCGGTGTGGGTCAGATCGGCCAGAAACTCGGTGTGGCCGGAGAAGGCAATGCCTGCTTGATTGATCACGCCCTTGTGTACCGGGGCGGTGATCATGGCGGCAAAGTCGCCGTTGACGCAGCCCTGGGCGGCGCGCTCCAGGGTTTCGAGCACATAGGCGGCATTGGCGGGGTCGAGCTGGCCGGCGGTTACTGGTGCCTGCAGCGGGGTGTCCCAGACATACAGGCTGCCGGCTGCAGCAGGCTGGGTGGGCCAGGCGTCCGGGCTGACCGGCAACAACTGAACATCAAGCTTGAGCTGGCGGGCGCGGGCGGCCAGCAGTTCAAGGCTGGCGATGGCGATCAGGGGTTGCGGTTGTGGCTGTGCGGCGAGCAGCAGGCACAGGTCTGGACCTATGCCGGCCGGTTCACCTGGAGTTACGGCAAAGCACCGGGGCTTCACAGTTTGGTTTCTACGTAGGCCTCGTCACGGATCTGCCGCAACCAGGTTTGCAGCTCTTCTTCGTACTTGCGGTTGCGCAGTACGTTAAGGGCCTGCTGCTTGCGAAATTGCTCGCTGCCGTCAGTGGCGCGGCGGCCGATGACTTGCAGTACGTGCCAGCCGTAGCTGGTCTTGAAGGGCTTGGAAGTCTCGCCGCTTTCAGTCTTGGCCATTACCGCACGGAACTCCGGCACCAGGGCGCTCGGGTCGATCCAGTTGAGGTCGCCACCATTCAGTGCGGTACCCGGATCTTCGGAGAAATCTTTCGCTAGCTCGCTGAAGTCTTCACCGGCAATCACGCGGTCGTAGATACGTTCGGCGAGGCGCTTGGTTTCTTGTTCGCTGCGAATTTCGCTGGGTTTGATCAGGATGTGCCGTACGTGCACTTCGTCGCGCACCTGGCTTGCGCCACCGCGCTTCTCCAGCAGTTTGAGCAACACAAAACCACCAGGGGTACGGATCGGCTCGCTGACTTCGCCGGGCGTCATGGCGCCAATCATGGCGTCGAAGGGGGCCGGCAGTTGCGCGGCTTTACGCCAGCCCATGTCGCCACCTTCAAGGGCGGTTTCGCTGGCCGAGCTGGCAATCGCCAGCTGGGCAAAGTCGGCGCCTTGTTGCAGTTGCTGGTAAAGCTCTTTGGCGCGGCGCTCGGCGGCTTGAATCTCGGTGGATGAGGCACCATCGGCTACGCGCACCTGAATATTGGCCAGGTGATATTCGACCGACAGTTGCAACTTGCCGCTTTCGGAGGCGAGGAAGTTGGCGATTTCCTGATCGCTGACTTGGATGCGCTCAGCCACGCGGCGTTGCCGCACACGGCTGATGATCATCTCGCGGCGGATCTGCTCGCGCGCATCTTCATAGGACAGGCCGTCGCGCTCCAGGGCGCCACGGAACTGTTCGAGGGTCATGTTGTTGCGCTGGGCAATGGTGCCGACAGCTTGGTTGAGTTCTTCGTCGGTGATGCGGATGCCCGAGCGATCACCCATTTGCAGCTGGATGTTCTCGATGATCAAGCGCTCCAGCACTTGCTGGTCGAGCACATGCTCAGGCGGCAGGGTGTCGCCACGCTTGGCGATAGTTTGCTGAACCTCGCGTACGCGCTGATCAAGTTGGCTTTGCATCACCACGTCGGTATCGACTATCGCTACGACGCGGTTGATTTGCTGTACTTCGGCCTGTGCCGTAGTGCCGAGAAACACTGCGCCCAGCAGCAGCGGGCGCAGACAATCAGAAAGCTTGATCTTCACGTTCACGATAACCTTGAATGCCTTGGTCGAGGAAAGACTCTGTCTTGTTGCCGACAACGCCGCCAAGACCTTTGAGGATGATTTGCAGGAAGATTCCGCGATCGGCTTGTTCATTCTGGCTCGGCGAGAGGCTGACCTCGTCATTGGCGACCCAGTAGCGGTTGATCAGGCGCAACTTCCAGCAGCAACTGTCGTATTCAAAGCCACCAAAGGCTTCGAGGGTGCGGTTCTGGTTGTAGTCGAACTGCCAGCGGGCAATGGCATTCCACTGCGGCACCAGCGGCCAGATGGTGGAGAAGTCGTGTTGACTGATCTTGTAGTAATCCTTGATCACTTCGCCGGTCACCGGGTCGGTGTAGTTGCCGCCCTGTTGCCATTGGCCGGTGTCTGAGTTGTAGACCACTGTGTCATTGCTGTAGCGATAGCCGAGGTTAACCACCTTGTTGGGGTTGTTTTCTGGCTGGTAGTGGAACATGGCGCTGCCGGAGCGGGTGCTGTGGGTGTTGTCGTCGTAGTTGAGGTCAGACGACAGGCGCCAGTCGCGGTTAAAGCGGTACAGGTATTCCAGTGCATAGGGCGAGGTCGAGGACTTCGCGTCTTCACGGGTCTGGTAGTCGATGCCAGGCATCTGTACTTTACGGTCGGCAAAGTACGCGGCTTTACCGGCGCTAAAGGTTTGCCGTTCGAAGCCGTTCGACTCTATCCAGCGGTTAGTCGCGCCCAGCGACAGTTTGTTTTCGTCGCCGATGCGATCGCGGCCGCTGAAGCGGTTGTCGCGAAACAGCGAGGAATAATTGAAGGTGCTTTCGCTGCTGTCGAAAATCGGAATCTCGGTCTGGTCTTTCTCCGGTACGTAGAGATAGTACAGGCGCGGTTCCAGGGTCTGGCGATAGTCTTTGCCGAACAGTTGGGTGTCGCGGTCGAAATACAGGCCGCTGTCGACGCTGTAAATGGGTACAGCGCGATCCGGTGCGTCATTAAATGAGGTCACCTGTGTCTTGCCAATGCTGTCCAGGCTCAGGTCGTAATCGGTATAGCTGTACTTGACGGACGGCTTGATAAAGCCCTGAGTCCAGTCCATTGGCAAGCTGACGCCGGGCTGCAGGTAGGTCCGGTCGCCATTGGCGCGGGCGATGCCGCTGATATTTTGGTCAGGCCAAGGCGTGGTTGAAACACCATTTTCGTCGGTGTAGTTGCCTTTGCGCAGGTCGCGATCGAAGCGCGCCAGCTCGGTGGCATAGGTCATCTGCAGGCCGCCAGCCTCGACCGGTACTATGCCGTCCAGGCTGATCTGTGGCAGGCGGCTGTACGGGGTGATGTCGGTAATGGTCGCCAGGGCGTAAGTCTGGGCGTTCAGGCGCGCGGTGAAGTCGTCGCCGCGCCAGGTCAGTGCACCCTGCTGGTTGACGAAGCTTGGGGTGTTAATCCCCAAACCGGTGCTGAGGTCCTGGAAGTAGTAAGGGTCGCTGATGTCGGTGTAGTCGACCTCGCTCAGCAGGCGTGAATCGAGTCCGCCTTTGTGTTGCCAGCTGTACAGCCAGCGTTGTTCTTTGTACTCGGACTGCAGTTTGCGGTCGTCGTTTTCATCATTGAGGTAGGCGGCGCCCACCTGACCTTCGCTGCTCTTGGTCAGGTAGCGACCTTCGCCTTCCATCAACAAGCCGCGATCGGCCATATAGGTCGGATACAGGGTGGCGTCGTAGTTGGGCGCCAAGTTGAAGTAGTACGGCGTTAGCAGGGTCATGCCGTTATCGCTGGACGAGCTGATGCTCGGCGCGAGGAAGCCTGACTGGCGGCGATCGTCGATGGGGAAGTAGATATACGGGGTGTAGAACACCGGTATGTCTTTGATCCGCAAGGTGGCGTTGGTGGCGCTGCCGAAACCGGTATTGGGGTCGAGCTTGACGTTATTGCCTTTCAGCTGCCAGGCATTGCTGCCGGGTTCGCAGCGGGTGTAGGTGCCGTCTTTCAGGCGGATCACCGCGTCTTCTTGACGCTTGGCATGCAAGGCGCTGCCGCGGATATGGCCTTTATGCAGGACGTATTCGGCGTTATCGATTTTCGCTTCGCCGTTGTCCAGTTGCAGTTCGGCGCGGTCGCCAACCACCAGCGTGCCTTTGTCGCGCAAGCGAACATTACCGACCAGTTCGCCGCGGTTTTCCGCCTGGTGCAAGCTGGCTTCGTCGGCTTCGATTTGCAGGCCGGCTTGGCGCAATACTACGTTGCCAGCCAGGGTGGCGACCTGTTGCTCTTGCTCATAGCGCGAGGCTTTGGCCGAGACGAACATGGGTGCATCGTTGAGCGGCGTTTCGTCGTTGATGCCTGGGCGCAACGGCTCAATATAAGCGCCGGCGCAGTATGGCCCGGCTTCTGCCAGCTGAGCGGCGGTGAGCTTGTCGCGTGGCACCCAGTCGAGATGGCTATAGTCGGCGCTGCGTGAACTCAGACCTTTGCCATTGCTCTCGGTCACCAGTTTGGTGGTCGGTTGCGCGCTGCTCGCGGCGCCTTCGGCGCTGACCGCAGTGCCGGCAGCCACGGCGCTAATCGCCGTATCGCTGTGCACTGGCCGTGGCGGTAATACCGCTTGGCTGGCTTTCGGCGCGCAGGCCCAACCGCCGGTGGCCGAGGCCTGGCAGTCAAATTGCTCGCCGGCTAACACCGGTTGCAAAACCAAAGGCTGTACGACCAGCAAGCTGCCAGTCATTAACAGGGGAAATTTTTTGCGGAATACTGGGGACTTTACTGCCATCTTGTTATCCGGGCTTCCTGCACGCCATCGGGCTGCGGGGGCCGCATGCCTCTCGATGGGTTGAAAAAGATGCTGGATAATAAAGCATGACCCGCATAACGGCTAGCGCCGTCGGAGACCCTGTAATGCCTGTTGAAGATCTACGTTTAGAACTGCTCAACCACTGGCTTGAGCAACAATTGCCACCCTTGTTTGCCCGTGAGGACTGGGGCACGGTGCCTGTGGCCAGTCTGACTGCGGCCAGCAGCGATGCCAGTTTTCGCCGCTATTTTCGCTGGGAGGGGGGCGGGCGCAGCCTGATAGTGATGGATGCGCCGCCACCTCAGGAGGATTGCCGGCCCTTCGTAAAAGTCGCCGAGCTGCTGGCCAGCGCTGGCGTGCATGTACCGCAGATTCTCGCGGCCGACCTTGAACGCGGCTTCTTGCTGCTGCCCGATTTGGGCCGGCAAACCTATCTGGAGGTGATTAATCCCGGCAATGCCGAGGCTTTATTTGCCGATGCCCTGCAGGCGCTACTGAAGTTTCAGCAATTGCCGCTGACCGATGGTTTGCCAGTGTATGACGCGGCGTTATTGCAGCGCGAACTGCAGCTGTTTCCCGATTGGTATCTGCAGCAGCACCTGAAGCTGACCCTGAGTGGCGAGCAATTGGCCGCCTGGCAACGCATCTGCACCCTGTTGGTCGATAGCGCGCTGGCACAGCCGCAGGTCTTGGTGCACCGCGACTTTATGCCGCGCAACCTGATGGACAGCAGCCCCAATCCTGGCGTGTTGGACTTTCAGGATGCGGTTTATGGGCCGGTCACCTACGACGTCACCTGCCTGTTCAAGGATGCCTTCTTGAGCTGGCCAGAGGCTCAGGTGCGCGACTGGCTGGAAGGCTACTGGCGCCAGGCGCTGGATGCACAGATTCCGGTGCAGCCGGAGCTTGAGGATTTCTTGTGTGCCAGCGACCTGATGGGCGTGCAGCGCCATCTGAAGGTGATCGGGATTTTCGCGCGCATCTGCTATCGCGACGGCAAGCCCAAATACCTCGGCGACGTGCCGCGGTTCTTTGCCTATATCGATGCGGTACTGGCCCGTCGGCCGCAGCTGGCCGAGCTGCGTGAACTGCTGGCGAGCCTGTCGGTGGCTGAGGCTCTGCCCGCATGAAGGCGATGATTCTCGCTGCCGGTAAAGGCGAGCGCTTGCGCCCGCTGACCCTGCACACGCCCAAGCCTTTGGTGCCAGTGGCCGGAGTGCCCCTGATCGAGTACCACCTGCGCGCCTTGGCGGCCGCCGGCATCACGGAGCTGGTGATCAATCACGCCTGGCTGGGGGCGCAAATCGAGGCGCATCTAGGCGATGGTGCGCGCTTCGGGCTGAGCATCGCTTACTCCCCTGAAGGCGAACCGCTGGAGACCGGCGGCGGCATTCTGCGCGCCTTGCCGCTGCTCGGTGATGAGCCATTTATTCTGGTCAATGGCGATATTTTTACCGACTACCCCTTCGCCAATTTGTGCCGGCCGCTGTCTGGCTTGGCGCATCTGGTGCTGCTGGATAATCCCGCTCATCACCCGCAAGGGGATTTCAGTTTGCTGGCAGACGGCCGCCTGATTGATGCCCAGGCAGGGCAGCCGAGCCTGACCTACAGCGGCATTGCCGTGCTCAGCCCGGCGCTGTTTACCGGCTGCCAGCCTGGAGCCTTCAAGTTGGCGCCGTTGCTGCGTCAGGCCATGGCCCAGGGGTTGGTCAGTGGCGAGCGCTACGCGGGCCGCTGGGTGGATGTGGGCAGCTATGAGCGCTTGGCTGAGGCCGAGCTGCTGGTCGCGAGCGCTTAGCATGTATTGGCCGATTACCGCCCTGGGCGCTTTGGCCGGCATGTTGCTGGCCAGTATTCCCGGCGCGCTGCTGGGCGGCTTGCTCGGACAGGTGCTGGATCGGCGCCTGGATTTACAGTCCTGGGCCGATTTACGCCGGCGCATGCAGGGAACGACCGGGCCGCGGGAGCAGCAACTGCTGTTTGGCCTGCTCGGTCGGCTGGCCAAAAGTGCCGGGGCAGTGACGGCTGCCCATATCCAGCAAGCTCGCAATGAGATGCGGCGCTTGCAGCTGGATGAGGCGGCGCAACAGTTGGCGATTGCCGCCTTCACCCGTGGCAAGAGTGCCGAGCAGAGCTTGCGCCGGCCATTGCGGCAGTTGCGGGCCAATCGTGCCCTGGGCGAGGAATTGTTACGCGCCTGTTGGCGCATGGCCTGGGCCGGCGGCCAGGTGGCGCCGACGCAATATCAGCTGATCCTGGATTGCGGTGAGCATCTGGGGCTACAACGCGACGCCGTGCTGGCACTGGGCGCGGCTTATGCACGCAGCAATGCGCCGCTGATGGCCGGTGCCGCCGCCGAACAAGAGGCCTTGCGGGTCCTGGGCTTAAGCGCCGAGGCCGCGCCGGCGCAGATCAAACAAGCCTATCGGCGACTGCTCAGTCGCCACCATCCCGACAAGGTCGCAGGTTCTGGCGCCAGCCCGGCGCAGGTGCGCGCCGCCACGGACAAAACCTGCGAGTTGCATCGGGCGTTTGAACTGTTGCGCAACCGCCGTGACTTCCCCTAGCTAACAGGCCGTTGAAAAATGTAGGCGAGGCAGCCGAGGCAAGGCAAAAACAGGCGAAAAAGCGGAGTTTACGTGCTGTAAATGAGCATTTTGAGCCTGTTTTTAACGCCGTATCGGCAACGCAGGTAGTTTTTCAGCGGCCTGCTAAGGGGCGGGCGCGGCGCCTTCGGCTTGCAGGTGCAGGCTCAACCAGCCACGAATGCGCCGGTACAGTTGCTCCTGCTCGGTGGTGGGATTGCCCGGCAGCGCCGACATGGCTACCTGAATATAGGCGGGGCTTTTTTGCCGCTTGCTGGCCTGCATGCGCTTGAGCGCGGCGGTGCGTTCGAGCTGCTGGTTCTTGTAGTAAAAATCCCCCACCGCCAGTTGCAGCTTAGGCACCAGCTCGTCCAGGGACGGGCTGAACTGCTCGGGCAGCAGCGGCGCCACCAGCAGCAGGTTTTGGATCGGCGAGGTGGGATGCTCGCTCAGGTAGCGGGCCGCCCAATAGCCGCCAGTGCCGTGCCCGAGCAGGACAATACTTTTGGGCTTTTGCTGTTGGGCAAACTCGATGCCTGCTTGAATCCGTGCCAAGACTCGCTCGGCGTGTTGCTCCGGGGTTTGCGCAGGCGGCGCCGCAGCTGCGCTGTTGTCGCTGGCTGGTGCGCTGTCGGCAGGGCTGGCGTCGGCCGCTGCAGCGCTCGCGTCGGGTGTCGTGGCGGCCTCGGTTGTTGGTGTGGTTTCAGCGTCGACGCCGGTATCGGAGGCGCTAGCAGGCTGTGGATCGGGCAGAGTCAGGCTCAGGCTGTGCCAGCCGGCATCGGGTAATTTGCTGCGTAGCGGGCCAATCACCTGGGGCCAATCGGCACTTTCACCGGCGCCGGGCAGTAGAATCACCAGGCCTTGGGCGTCACCTTTATTGGCCGGCTGCCAGAGCGCCAGAAAGCTTTCAGCGCCGGCGTTGAGCTGCTGTTGTTCGCCGGCTGGTAGCTGTTCTTGCAGGGCCAGGGCTTCACCCTGGCTGCGTTCGGCCACTTCCGGCCGTTGCGTGCTGGTGTCGGTGGCAGTCTCGGCGGCCGGCGCTGCGGCCGGCGCTGCGGCCGCGGCATCGGGTGTGGCGGTCTCGGCCGGCAACGTGGCGGCGTAAGGCAGTAGCAGCGCCAGGCAGCAGCATGAAAGTGTCGTCGCGAGGGTGCGTGGCATCAGAGCAGTCCGGCCGGGGAAGGTACTGGCAGCCTAATAGCTCTGTCGCGGTTTGTCAGGCCGTGCTTGTGTTTGGTTTGCGCGGTGCTCCAGGCGTGGCGGGCTGGAGTAAGGTGGCACGACTCAGACCGGGTGAAAACCTCGCGCAGTGGTTTTCACCCGGTCTGGACTGCTGGGTTTTATCTATCTGAGGTGGCGACTGTGCTGGGTGTTTTGCGCTTACTGATGCTGCTGGGGCTGCTCGCCTGCGGCTGGCCTGTGCTGGCCGCAGGCGAGGCGCTGCCCCTGGATGCCGAGCAGCGCGCCTGGCTGGCCGAGCATCGGCAGTTGCGGGTCGGCGTGGTCTTGCAGGCGCCCTATGCGCAATATGACCGGCGCCTGCAGCAACTCTCCGGGCTCAATGTAGAGCTGATGCAGTGGCTGGCGACGGCGCTGCAGGTCGAGTTGCTCTGGCAGCAATATGCCGACCAAGCGGCGCTGGAGGCGGCCCTGCGCGGTGGCAAGGTCGACGTTGCTCCGGGCCTCAGTCAAACCCCAGCCGGGCTGCGCCTGTGGTTGTTTTCCGATCCCTATATGCGCGTGCCGCACTTGTTGGTCGGGGCGCGCAATGGCGGCGCAGCGGTCGATCTGGAGCAGCTCGGCGCCACTGATCCGGTGGCCGTGCGCATGCCCAGCGTGGTGGCCGACTACCTGCGCGGCACCTATGTGAGCCTCAATCTGCAGGCCGTCGGCAGCGACCGCGAGGCCTTGCAACAGCTGCTCAGCCAGCGGGTGCGCTATGCGGTGATCGACGCGGCGCAATTCAGTCGCCTGGCGCGCGAGAGCGAGTTTGCCGAGTTGGCGGTGGTCGGCGATATAGGTTTGCCGCAGTTGTTGCGGGTCGCCTCGCGGCGCGATTGGCCCGAGCTGTCGAGCTTGCTGGACAGCGCGCTGCGCTCGATCCCGGCCAAGCAGCTGGACCAGTTGCGCGGGCGCTGGCTGCAGCTCAAATACCCCCGCCTGGGCGACTCGCCGGGCTTCTGGCAGAACCTCAGCGGGCTGTTGACGGTGTTGCTGTTGGCCGCGCTGGCCATAGTGTTTTCCCTGCGTCGTCAGCGGCAGGGCCTGGAGCGGCGCGTGCTGGAGGCGCGCCAGGCGCTTGAGCTGCAGGCCGCCAGTGAAGAGGCGCTGCGGCTGACGCAGTTTTCCATCGACCAGAGCACCGTCGGCATTCTCTGGGTCAACTGGGACAGCCACGTGCGCTATGCCAATCGGGCGGTCGAACAGATGCTCGGCTATCCCCTGGGCGGCTTGCTGGAGCGGCCGCTGATCGAACTGGAGCCGAGCCTGCAGATGGATCGCTGGCTGGCACTGTGGAAGCGCGCCCGCGCCAGTGATGGCGAGCCCTTGAGCTTCGAGAGCCACTGCTTGCGCGCCGATGGCAGTGCGCTGCCGACCGATGTGTCCTTGAGTTTTTTGCGCTTTCGCCAGGCCGAATATTTGGTCGTCTATATCACCGACGTGACCGAGCGGCGCCGCGCCCTGGCCGCCCTGCAGGAAAGTCAGGCGCGCCTGCAAGGCATCGCCGCCAATGTGCCAGGCCTGGTGTTTCGCCTGGAACGGCCGCAGCCCGACGCGCCGGTGGACTTTGCCTTTATCAGCGAGGGCAGTGAAAAACTGGTCGGTTTTCCGGCTGCCACCTTGCTGCAACCTGGGCGCGGGATTCGTAGCCTGGTGCACGGCGATGATCTCGCCGATTACCACCAAAGCCAGCTGGCGGCGCTGGAGGCGGACCGTGACTGGCACTGGCAGGGACGCATCCTGACCCGCGAGGGCGAGCAGCGCTGGGCCGATATCAAGGCCATCGCCCGACGCCTCGAGGATGGCCTGGTGGTCTGGGATGGCATCGTCTGGGACATCAGTGAGAGCAAGCGCATCGAGCTGGCGCTGAGCGAGTCGCGCGGGCAATTGCGCGAGTTGTCGGCGCACCTGGAGAGCGTGCGCGAAGAGGAGAAGGCCCGCATCGCCCGCGAAGTGCACGATGAATTGGGCCAGGTGCTGACCGTGCTCAAACTGGAAACCGCCATGTGCGAGCTGGCCTACGGCGAGCTGGACAGCGGCCTGCAGGAGCGCCTGAACAGCATGAAACGGCTGATCGCCAGCCTGTTCCAGTTGGTCCGCGATGTGGCCACCGCCTTGCGTCCGCCGATCCTCGATGCCGGCATCAGTTCGGCGATTGAATGGCAGGCGCAACGCTTCGAGGGGCGCACGCAGATTCCTTGTCTGGTGCAGGTGCCCGACAACCTGCCGGCGCTTCCGGATGCCAAGGCCATCGGCCTGTTTCGCATCCTCCAGGAGGCGCTGACCAACGTCATGCGCCATGCCCAGGCGCATACTGTCGAGGTGCGGTTGACGCTGGAGGCCGGCATGCTGTGCCTGACCATCGTTGATGATGGCTGTGGTTTTGTGGCGCCCACGGGGCGGCCCAGCTCCTTCGGTTTGGTCGGCATGCGTGAACGGGTGCTGATGCTCGGCGGCAGCTTGCAGCTGGACAGCCGGTTGGGCGAGGGCACCAGCCTGAGTGTGCGGATTCCCTTGGAATAGGCGCTGTCTCAGTTGCGCGTTGTGCAGCGCGGTAGGGCTCAAGGGCGCTGAACTGCTGGCGATGGGCTTGGCGTAGGGTGGGCTTTAGCCCACCAAGATTGCGGCGTTCAGAGGTGGTGGGCTAAAGCCCACCCTACAAGATCGGTCTTTAACAGGTAACTGGTACATAGCCTTTGAATAAGGTATTGGCCTGAGGAGGCAACGGCGTGATTCGAGTATTGGTGGCAGAAGATCACACCATCGTCCGCGAGGGCATCAAGCAATTGATCGGCCTGGCCAAGGACCTGCAAGTGGTCGGCGAGGCCAGTAACGGCGAGCAGTTGCTGGAGACCCTGCGCCAGGTGCCCTGCGATGTGGTGTTGCTGGACATCTCGATGCCCGGAGTAAACGGCTTGGAGGCGATTCCACGGATTCGCGCCCTGACCAATCCCCCGGCCATTTTGGTCTTGTCGATGCACGACGAGGCGCAGATGGCCGCCCGCGCCCTGAAGATTGGCGCCGCCGGTTACGCCACCAAAGACAGCGACCCGGCCCTGCTGCTAACGGCGATTCGCAAGGTCGCCGGTGGCGGTCGTTATATCGATCCGGATCTGGCCGACCGGATGGTCTTCGAGGTCGGCCTGACCGATTCGCGGCCCGCCCATGCATTGCTGTCGGAGCGCGAGTTCTCGGTGTTCGAGCGCCTGGTGCAAGGCGCCAGCGTCAATGAGATTGCCCAGCAATTGGCCCTCAGCAACAAGACCATCAGCACCCACAAGGCGCGGCTGATGCAGAAGATGAATGCCAGCTCGATGGCCGATCTGATGCGCTATGCCATGGAGCACAAGCTGCTTTGATCTGCTGTCAGTCGTAGGCTGGGCTTCAGCCCAGCGCCGCTACATAAGGGGGTTGGTGGGCTGAAGCCCACCCTACGGTTGTACCCAACTCGTAACGGGTGCATGGCCGGTTTGTAGGGCAATCCCTACATGCAGTCGTCCGCTGTGCTTATAGCAATCTCTCCTAACCGCCGATTTGCCCTGCTGGTCTGTCGTTCTAGTCTTACTCCACGACAGACAACAAAATAAAAGGTGCGGTTATGCTCGAGACGCAATCGAACGATGTGCTGGTCAGCTTTCGTGGCGTACAAAAGAGCTACGACGGCGAGAACCTCATCGTCAAAGACCTCAACGTGGAAATTCGCAAAGGCGAATTTCTCACCCTGTTGGGGCCGTCCGGTTCGGGCAAAACCACCAGCCTGATGATGCTGGCCGGCTTCGAAACGCCTACCGCCGGCGAGATTCTGCTGGCCGGCCGCTCGATCAATAACGTGCCGCCGCACAAACGTGACATCGGCATGGTGTTTCAGAACTACGCGCTGTTCCCGCACATGACCGTCTCGGAAAACCTGGCGTTCCCGCTGACCGTGCGCGGCATGAACAAGACCGACTGTAGCGAGCGGGTCAAGCGCGCCCTGTCGATGGTGCAGCTGGATAAATTCCGCAACCGTTACCCCGGCCAATTGTCCGGCGGCCAGCAGCAGCGGGTGGCCCTGGCCCGCGCCTTGGTGTTCGAGCCGCAGCTGGTGCTGATGGATGAACCGCTGGGTGCCCTGGATAAACAGCTGCGTGAACATATGCAGATGGAGATCAAACACCTGCACAAACGCCTCGGCGTGACCGTGGTCTACGTCACCCACGACCAGGGTGAAGCCCTGACCATGTCGGATCGGGTGGCGGTGTTTCACCAAGGTGAAATCCAGCAAATCGCCGCGCCGCGCACCCTCTATGAAGAGCCGAAAAATACCTTCGTGGCCAACTTTATCGGCGAGAACAACCGCATCAACGGTCGCCTGCACAGCCGCGACGGCGAACGTTGCGTGGTCGAGCTGGGGCGTGGCGAAAAAGTCGAGGCGTTGGCGGTGAATGTCGGTCAGCTCGGCGAGCCGGTGACCCTGTCGATTCGTCCGGAGCGCATCCGTTTGAACGGCGCCAGCGAAACTTGTGCCAACCGTTTCAGCGGCCGCGTGGAGGAATTCATCTACCTGGGCGACCACGTGCGTGTGCGTCTGGAGGTGTGTGGCAAGGCCGACTTCTTCGTCAAACAACCGATTGCCGAGCTCGACCCGGCCCTGGCTGTGGGCGACGTGGTGCCGCTCGGCTGGCAGGTCGAACACGTACGCGCGCTGGACCCCTTACTGGAAGCTGTTTGATCGAATTTCTATCAACCTGCACTGTGGAGACAACAACAATGACTAACTCTCTCAAACTCAGCGCCCTGGCCCTCGGGCTCGTCTGTGCGCTGCCCAGCCTGGCCGCCGATCTGACCGTGGTGTCCTTTGGTGGCGCCAACAAAAACGCCCAGGTCAAAGGCTTTTATGCACCCTGGGAGGCGGCCGGCAACGGCAAGATCCTGGCCGGCGAATACAACGGCGAGATGGCCAAGGTGAAAGCCATGGTCGACACCCACAGCGTGTCCTGGAACCTGGTGGAAGTGGAGTCGCCAGAACTGTCCCGTGGCTGCGATGAGGGGATGTTTGAAAGCCTCGATCCGGCCCAGTTCGGCAATCCCGATGACTTTATCCCTGGCGCTATTCAGCCGTGCGGCGTGGGTTTCTTCGTCTGGTCGACGGTGCTGGCCTACAACGCCGACAAGCTGAAAAGCGCGCCCACCAGCTGGGTGGACTTCTGGGATACCGAGAAATTCCCCGGCAAACGTGGCCTGCGCAAAGGCGCCAAGTACACCCTGGAATTTGCCCTGATGGCCGATGGCGTGGCACCCAAAGAGGTCTACAAGGTGTTGGCGACCCCGGCCGGGGTTGATCGCGCCTTCAAGAAGCTCGATCAGTTGAAACCGAGCATCCAGTGGTGGGAAGCCGGCGCGCAGCCGCCGCAGTACCTGGTCTCCGGTGATGTGGTGATGAGCTCAGCGTACAACGGCCGGATCGCCGCCGTGCAGAAAGAAAGCAATCTGAAGGTGGTGTGGAACGGCGGCATCTACGACTTCGACTCCTGGGCCATCCCTAAGGGCGCCAAGGATCTGGCCGCGGCGCAGAAGTTCATCGCCTTCTCGGTACAGCCGCAGCAGCAAAAGGGCTACTCGGAAAACATCGCCTACGGCCCGGCCAACAAACTGGCGGTGCCGCTGCTGAATAAAGAGGTGTTGAAAGACATGCCGACCACCCCGGAAAACATCGCCAATCAGGTGGCCATGGACGTGACCTTCTGGGCGGATTATGGCGAGCAACTGGAGCAGCGCTTCAACGCCTGGGCCGCCAAGTAACCCCTGTTTTGTAACACCGGCGTTGCGGCTCCCACGGCGGGCGCCGCAACGCGGCTGAGCTTTTTGGCCGCGTCCGCGCGGTCTTTTTTCTGGAGTTAATGATGGCCAACGCAGAGTCCCTGACCGCGCTCGTCGGTCCCAGTCTGAAACAACGACTGGCGCGAGCCGAGCGGATGAATCGCTGGAAAGCCCAGGCGCTGATTCTGCCGCTGGTGCTGTTTTTATTACTGATTTTCCTGCTGCCGATTGTCGCCCTGCTGTTCAAGAGCGTCGGTAACCCGGAAGTGCTCGGCTCCATGCCGCGCACCGTCGAGGCAATTGCCAGCTGGGATGGCAAGGCGCTGCCCGGCGAGCCGGTGTACCAGGCGCTGAGCCTGGACCTGGTCGATGCCCGTAAAGATCAGAGCCTGGGCGATCTGTCCAAACGCCTGAATATGGAGCTGGCTGGCTATCGCAGCCTGCTGATGAAAACCTCGCGAGCGCTGCCGCTCAAGAGTGAGCCTGGGTCTTACAAGACGGCCCTGGAAGGCCTGGATGAACGCTGGGGCGATCCGGCCTACTGGCAAGTGATCCGCCGCAACACCAGCAGTGTCACGCCGTTTTATCTGTTGGCGGCCCTCGATCATCGAATCGACGACCTCGGCGAGCTGGCTACCGCCACCCCGGATCAGGCGATCTATATCGACATCTTCGCCCGCACCTTTTGGATGGGCCTGGTGATTACCGCCATCTGCCTGGTGCTGGCCTATCCGCTGGCTTATTTGCTGGCCAACCTGCCGTCGCGGCAGAGCAACCTGCTGATGATTCTGGTGCTGCTGCCGTTCTGGACCTCGATCCTGGTGCGGGTGGCGGCCTGGATAGTGCTGTTGCAATCGGGCGGTTTGATCAACAGCGCCTTACAGATGCTCGGCTTAATCGACCAGCCGCTGGAGTTGGTGTTCAACCGCACCGGGGTGTACATCTCGATGGTGCACATCATGCTGCCCTTTATGATTTTGCCGATCTACAGCGTGATGAAAGGCATCTCGCCGACCTATATGCGTGCGGCGATCTCCCTCGGTTGCCATCCATTCGCCAGTTTCTGGCGGGTGTACTTTCCGCAGACCATGGCCGGTGTCGGCGCCGGTTGCCTGTTGGTGTTTATCCTGGCGATTGGTTACTACATCACCCCGGCGCTGCTGGGCAGCCCGAGCGATCAGATGGTCAGCTACTTCGTCGCCTTCTACACCAACACCAGCATCAACTGGGGCATGGCCACGGCGCTTGGCGGCCTGCTGCTGTTCGCCACGCTGGTGCTCTATGTGGTTTACAGCTGGCTGGTGGGCGCCAACCGCCTGCGTCTGAGCTAACAGGCCGTTGAAAAACTACCTGCGTTGCCGATACGGCGTTAAAAACAGCCTGCTAAGGAGCAAATACTTATGCTAAGTCCCTATATGTCGCCGGTAGAAAAACTCTGGTTCTACACCTTGCGCGGTCTCTGCGGCCTGGTGCTGCTGTTTCTGATCTTGCCGGTGCTGGTGATCATTCCCTTGTCGTTCAACTCCGGCAGTTTTCTGGTCTATCCGCTGCAAGGCTTTTCCCTGCAGTGGTATCAGGATCTGTTTGGCTCCGCCGACTGGATGCGTTCGCTGAAAAACAGCCTGATAGTCGCCCCGGCGGCCACGGTGCTGGCCATGGTGTTTGGCACCCTGGCGGCGATTGGCCTGACCCGTGGCGAGTTTCGCGGCAAGGCGTTGGTGATGAGCCTGGTGATCTCACCCATGGTGGTGCCGGTGGTGATTGTCGGGGTGGCCAGTTATCTGTTCTTCGCCCCGCTGGGCTTGGGCAACAGCTACCTGTCGCTGATTCTGGTGCATGCGGTGCTCGGCGTGCCGTTCGTGATTATCACGGTGTCGGCGACCTTGCAGGGCTTTAACCAGAACCTGGTGCGCGCCGCCGCCAGCCTCGGTGCCTCGCCCCTGACGGCGTTCTTTCGCATCACCCTGCCGTTGATCGCGCCGGGGGTGATCAGTGGCGCGCTGTTCGCTTTTGCCACCTCTTTTGATGAGGTGGTGGTGACCCTGTTTCTCGCCGGCCCCGAGCAAACCACCTTGCCGCGGCAGATGTTTAGCGGCATCCGCGAGAACCTCAGCCCGACCATCGCCGCCGCCGCGACCCTGCTGATCGGTTTTTCCATAGTCCTGCTGCTGACCCTGGAATGGTTGCGTGGCCGCAGCGAGAAACTGCGTACCGCGGCCAATCAGGGCTGAGTTTGCCGCTGGGTAGATCGCACGAGTCTACCCGGCACTGACACAAGACAACCGCGGGGGCGGGTGACTCAGGCTACAATGCGCACCATCTTGATTCTGCCATTCAGGTGCGCCATGCAGCCGTTCGCCATTGCTCCGTCGATTCTTTCCGCAGACTTCGCTCGCCTCGGCGCCGAAGTCGACAACGTGCTGGCGGCTGGCGCCGACATCGTCCACTTCGATGTGATGGACAACCACTACGTGCCCAACCTGACCATCGGCCCGATGGTCTGCACTGCGCTGCGCAAATACGGCATCACCGCACCGATCGACGTGCACCTGATGGTCTCGCCAGTTGACCGCATCATCGGCGACTTTATCGAAGCCGGCGCCACCTACATCACCTTCCACCCGGAAGCGTCCGGGCATATCGACCGCTCCTTGCAGTTGATCCGCGACGGCGGCTGCAAGGCCGGCCTGGTGTTCAACCCGGCCACCTCCCTGGACAGCCTCAAGTACGTGATGGACAAGGTCGACATGATCCTGTTGATGAGCGTGAACCCAGGCTTTGGCGGGCAGAAGTTTATTCCCGGCACCCTGGACAAATTGCGTGAAGCCCGCGCCTTGATCGAAGCCTCGGGGCGCGAGATTCGCCTGGAAGTGGATGGCGGAGTGACGGTGCACAACATTCGTGAAATCGCCGCCGCCGGCGCCGACACCTTTGTCGCCGGCTCGGCGATCTTCAATAGCCCGGACTACCACGCGGTGATTGCGCAGATGCGCAGCGAACTGGCGCTCGCCCGCGGATGAGTAACATGCAGGGCGGTTTTGCCCAGCTGCTGCCCGGGCGTTTGCCCAGCCTGGTGATGTTTGACCTGGACGGTACGCTGATCGACTCGGTGCCGGACTTGGCCGCCGCTGTTGATCAAATGCTGCTGGCGCGCGGCCTGCCGGCTGCTGGCATCGAGCGGGTGCGCAACTGGGTCGGCAATGGCGCGCGGGTCTTGGTGCGCCGCGCCCTGGCCGGTGACTTTGAGCATGAGGCGGTCAGCGAGGCGGATGCCGAGCCTGCCCTGGAACTGTTCTTACAGCTGTATGCCGATAACCACAGCCTGACGGTGCTCTACCCCGGCGTGCGGGAAACCCTCAAGTGGCTTAAGCAGCAAGGCGTCGAGATGGCGCTGATCACCAACAAGCCGGAGCGCTTTGTCGCCCCCTTGCTGGATCAGTTGCGCATCGGCCGCTACTTTCGCTGGATCATCGGTGGCGATACCTTGCCGCAGCAGAAACCCGATCCGGCGGCCCTGCTGCAAGTGCTGCAACTGGCCGAAGTACCGGCCAGCGAGGCGCTGTTTGTCGGCGACTCATGCAGCGATGTACAAGCCGCCAAGGCCGCCGGAATCCTCTGCGTGGCCATGAGTTACGGCTATAACCACGGCCGGCCGATTGGCGAGGAGTCGCCGGCGCTGGTGCTCGACGACTTGCGCCATCTGCTGCCGGCGGATGCCTCGGGTTGCGCCGCTTCAGCCGCTGCGCTACCGTTGCCGGGCGTTAGTCCATCCCCCCGCCAAAGAGATCAGATCGTGGTGGTTACCAGTAAACAGGGCTTTATAAAATCAGGGTTAATCAAGTCCGGGACGCAGCTCCTCAAGGCTTTGGCCCGCTGGCGTTGGCGCGCCTGATTTGAGCCTGGCCGCGATGTCGGCACGTTTACCTATTTGATCAAGACCCGCTCTAAGCTCGCCGCGTGCACCGCCGCGATTAGAGCGGTTTTCAAGCCACGAGGCTGATTATGACCCGCGAAGAATTCCTGCAGTTAGCCGCTGACGGCTATAACCGCATACCTGTGGCCTTTGAAACCCTGGCCGATTTCGACACCCCGCTGTCGCTGTATTTAAAACTGGCCGACGCGCCCTACACCTACTTATTGGAGTCGGTACAGGGCGGCGAGAAATGGGGTCGTTATTCGATCATCGGCCTGCCGTGCCGCACCGTGTTGCGCGCTTACGAACACAGCGTGACGGTCAGTATTGATGATGTGGTGGTGGAGTCCCATGAGTGTGAAGACCCGCTGGCCTTTGTCGAAGCCTTTAAAGAACGTTATCAGGTGGCGCCAATTGCCGGCTTGCCGCGCTTCAATGGCGGCCTGGTCGGCTATTTTGGCTACGACTGCGTGCGTTACGTTGAGAAGAAATTAGCCAAGTGCCCCAATCCCGATCCGCTGGGTAACCCGGACATTCTGCTGATGGTCTCGGACGCCGTGGTGGTGTTCGACAACCTGGCCGGCAAGCTGCACGCCATAGTCCTGGCCGACCCCCGCGAGGCGGATGCTTTTGAGTCGGCCCAGGCGCGTCTGCATGAATTGCTGGAGCAACTGCGCCAGCCAATCACCCCGCGCCAGGGGTTGGATTTGTCGGCCCTGACCGATGCGCCGGAGCCGCTGTTTCGCTCCAGCTTTAGCCGCGAGGACTACGAGCGCGCCGTCGATACCGTGAAGGAATACATCCTCGCTGGCGACTGCATGCAGGTGGTGCCGTCGCAGCGCATGAGTATCGACTTTGCCGCCGCGCCGATCGACCTGTACCGGGCGCTGCGCTGCTTTAATCCAACCCCCTATATGTACTTCTTCAACTTCGGCGACTTCCATGTGGTCGGCTCCTCCCCCGAGGTGCTGGTGCGGGTCGAGGATGGCCTGGTGACGGTACGGCCGATTGCCGGCACCCGTCCGCGCGGCGCCACCGAGGAGGCCGATCTGGCCCTGGAGCAAGACCTGCTCTCGGATGCCAAGGAGATTGCCGAGCACCTGATGCTGATCGATCTGGGCCGCAATGACGCCGGCCGCGTGTCGGAGACCGGCACGGTGAAAGTCACCGAGAAGATGGTGATCGAGCGCTATTCCAACGTCATGCACATAGTCTCCAACGTCAACGGCCAGCTGAAGAAAGGCCTGAACGCCATGGATGCGCTGCGGGCGATTTTGCCGGCCGGCACCTTGTCCGGTGCGCCGAAGATTCGCGCCATGCAAATCATCGACGAGCTGGAGCCGGTCAAGCGCGGCATCTACGGCGGCGCGGTGGGTTACCTGGCCTGGAACGGCAATATGGACACCGCCATTGCGATTCGCACCGCGGTGATCAAGAACGGTGAGCTGCACGTGCAGGCCGGTGGCGGCATAGTCGCCGACTCGGTGCCGGCGCTCGAATGGGAAGAGACGCTGAACAAGCGCCGGGCGATGTTTCGCGCGGTGGCCTTGGCCGAGCAAACCCACAAGAGCCGCGGCTAGCCGCGCAATAGCCGGGTTGGCGTCGCCGTGGCGCCAACCCGCTTAGGTATTGGCTCAGCCCCATGCTCGCGGGCATGGGGCTAGCGCTTTAATTTTCGCTGTCTCTGTTGTTGGAACCTCTGTATGCCTGCTGCCATAACTCCTTCTGCCTTGGCGGTGTTGCCGGAGAACTACAAAGCGCTGTTGTATGTGCTGGCGCTGTCTTTCCCGGGGCAGAGCAAAACCTCCCTGCTTCGTCAGCTGCGCGATATGGGCGCCCGCGTCTCGGCCATTCGCGCCTTTGACGCCGCGGCCTTGAGCGAAATTCTCGAACCTTTGCAGCGTCTCGAATGGCTCAGCCATAGCGGCGGCAGCGGCCAGCCGATTTGCCTGTTGCCGGGGCGGCGCAATCTGGTGCTGCAGCAACTCAGTAGCGACGCCAGTAAGAGCCAATGGCTGGAGATTCTGCGTGGCAGCCTGGTCGCGCCACGCACCGCTTGGGATGCGCCGACCAAGGAGTTCCAGTTGCAGAGCCTGTGGCTGGCGCTGCTGCAGGGCCAGGCCTTCGATTTGCAGCAGTGCTTGCAGCGTCTGGAAGACTGGCAGGTGGCGTCTCCCGCCGAGCAACTGCTCGCCGACGAGGCCGGCAAACAAGTATTCGCCAGCCTGTTTCCGGCGGTGCAATGCCTGCTGCTGGAAGACCATCTGCAACAGCTGAACCAGCACTTGCAGCCGGCCGATGAGGCCTATCGGCTCGGTTTGGTGCTGCTGGCGCGCAACCCCGAGCATGCCGATCTGGCCCTGCAACTCTTGCAGCAAGCCCTCTGGCGGGGCGACTGGCCGCAGTTCGCCGCACTGGGCAACAGCGCCTTGGCCACCATGCAGCAGTTTATCGCGGCGGTGCTCGGCGGCAGTTATGTGCCGGCCTTGGCTGCGCTGCAGGCCTGGACGGCCTCGATCAAACGGCAGAGTAAGAAGCGCAAGCTGGACCTGCCGCCGGTGCTCAATGGCTTCTACTGTTTGGCTCTGTTGGCCAGTGCCGACCCGCAGTCTTATCCGACCCTCAAGCAAGCGGTCAGCCTTGGCGTGCGCGAGCACTATGGACGTGGCTATCCGGCCTTATTGTTGCTGGTCGAACAATTGCTCGGCAGCAGCAAAGGGCTGGCGCAGGACTACGAGGGCCATGTCGCCTTCAATGGTTTCGATGGTCTGCTGTTGGCCCTGGCGCTGTATTGGGCCGATGCTCAGGTGGTCCGCCAGCCGGCCTGGCGCAAACAGCTGGAGGCCTTTGCCGAGCAGCTGACGGCGGGCGGTTACCAGTGGCTGGCCGCCGAGGTGCAGGCCTTGCTGGCCCAGCAGTTCGGCCAGGCGTGGCAGCCGCCGGCCTGGTACCGCGACAAGGGCCTGCAACCCTTGGTCGGTCTCTACCGGCGCCAGGAAGCCTGGCAGCATGCACTGGCCGCCCTGACCCTGCTGAACCCCGGCAAGAGCGCGGCCAGCGTCAGCACCACGGCCAACAGCAGCCGCCTGGCGTGGCTGATCAGCGCCAATGGCTATGCCAGCCACGTCGAGCCGCGCGAGCAAAAACTCGGCGCCAAGGGCCAGTGGAGCAAAGGCCGGGTGGTGGCGCTCAAGCGCTTGCTGGAGGAGGGCGACAGCCTGGACTTCTTGCTCGAGCAGGATCAGCAGGCGATTCGCATGATTCAGTCCAGCGCCGATCATTACGGCGGCGTGCGTTACGAGCTGCCGGCGGAGCTGGCCTTGCCGCGCCTGATCGGCCACCCGGCGCTGTTCTGGGCCGATGCGCCCGAGGTGCGGATTGATCTGGCCCTGGGCCACGCCAGCTTGCAGCTCAAATCCGAGGCCGAGCAGATCCATATCAAGCTCGAACCCCGCGAGCTGCACAATCACAGCACGCTGCTGCTCTATAAAGAAACCCCGACCCGGCTGCTGGCTTATCCGATCAGTCGCGAGCTGCGGCAGATTATCGACATCATCGGCCACGGCCTGAGCGTGCCCCAGGCCGGCAAGGCGCAGCTGATCGAGGCGATCAGCGCCATAGCGCCGTTGTTGCCGATTCACTCCGACCTGCCCGAATTGGCCAGCCACCTCGATTGCGTGGCGGCCGACCCCATGCTCTATGCGCATTTACTGCCCTTGCAGGGCGGCCTGCGCTTGCAATTGCTGGTGCGCCCGCTGGCCCACAGCAGTTGGTTCAAGCCGGGAGTCGGGCTGGCCAACGTGCTCGGTGAGCAAGACGGCAAAGCCTTGCAGGCCAGTCGCGACCTGGACGCCGAAGCCGCCACCCTGGACTGGGTGTTGGCGGCGTGCCCGGCGCTGGCCCAGGCCGACAGCGATGGTCAGGAGTGGCAGCTGGAAGACCCGCAAGATGCCTTGCAGGTGCTCAGTGAGCTGCAACTGCTGGATGGCGAGCGGCTGCAATGCGTCTGGCCGGAAGGCGAGCGGATGCGCATCAAGGCGCGGCCGGGCATGGGCCAGCTGAAGTTGGGCTTGAAGCAGCAAGGCGACTGGTTTGTCTTGGCCGGCGAAGTGCAGCTCGACGATGGCCGGGTGCTGCACCTGCGCCAGTTGCTTGAGCTGCTGAAAACCAACAAGGGCCGCTTCCTTAAGCTGGGCGATCAAGACTGGCTGGCGCTCAGCAGCAGCTTGCGCAAACACCTGGATGAACTGGCGCACCTGGCCGACCGGGTCGGCGATGACGGCCTGCGTTTGAATCTGCTCACCGCCCCCTTGCTGGCCGGCTTGGCCCAGGAGGCCGGCGAGTTTCAGGCTGACGCCAGCTGGCAGGCGCACCTGGATAAGCTCGAGTCGCTGAAGAACTTTCAGCCGCAACTGCCCAGCACCCTGCAGGCCGAGCTGCGCGACTACCAGCGTGAAGGCTTCGACTGGCTGGCGCGCCTGGCCGAGTGGGGCGTCGGCGCCTGCCTGGCGGACGACATGGGCCTGGGCAAAACCGTGCAGGCCCTGGCCTTGATGCTGCTGCGCGCCCCCCGTGGGCCGCAGTTGGTCATCGCGCCGACTTCGGTGGCGATCAACTGGCTGAGTGAGGCGGCGCGTTTTGCCCCGACGCTAAAAGTGCATAACTACCAGCAGACCCGCAGCCTGGAAGGGCTGGGCCCGCTGGATCTGGTGGTGGCCAGCTACGGCCTGTTGCAGCAGGACGATCAGGCTTTTGCCGCCCAGCACTGGAGCAGCGTGGTGCTGGACGAGGCGCAGGCGATCAAGAACGCCAACAGCAAACGCTCGCAAGCGGCGATGTGCTTGCAGGCGGACTTCAAACTGATCGCCACCGGCACGCCGCTGGAGAATCACCTCGGCGAGCTGTGGAACCTGTTTCGCTTTATCAATCCCGGTTTGCTCGGCAGTCAGGAGCGCTTCGCCGAACGCTTCAGCACGCCGATCGAACGCGGCGAGCAATCGGCCCGTAAAGCCTTGAAGGCGCTGATCCAGCCGTTTATTTTGCGCCGGCTGAAAAGCCAGGTGCTCGATGAGTTGCCGCCGCGCACCGAGATTACCTACAAGGTGCCGTTGTCTGCCGAAGAGGCGCACTACTACGAGGCACTGCGCCAGCAAGCCTTGCAGTCGCTGGTCAACGCCCCGCAAGGGCAGAACAAATCCTTGCAGGTGCTGGCGGAAATCACCCGGTTGCGGCGCTTTTGCTGTCACCCCAATCTGGTGATGCCCGGCGCCGGGCTGGCCGGCAGCAAACTGGCGGCCTTCGCCGAAATAGTCGAAGAACTGCTGGAGAACCGCCACAAGGCGCTGGTGTTCAGCCAGTTCGTTGACCACCTGAGCATCGTCCGTAACTGGCTGGATGCGCAGGGCATCCACTATCAGTACCTGGACGGCGCCACCTCGCCCAAAGATCGCAAAACGCGGATGGATGCTTTCCAGGCCGGCACCGGCGATATCTTTCTGATCAGCCTGAAAGCCGGCGGCACCGGCCTGAACCTGACCGCCGCCGACTATGTAATCCACCTCGATCCCTGGTGGAACCCGGCGGTGGAAGACCAGGCCAGCGACCGTGCGCATCGCATGGGCCAGCTGCGCCCGGTGACCATTTACCGGCTGGTGACCGAGCACACCATCGAGGAGCAGATTGTTGCCCTGCACGCCAAAAAACGCGCCCTGGCCGACAGCCTGCTGGATGGCGGCGAACTCAGCGCCAAACTGGACGCCGATGCCTTGCTGAACTTGCTCAAGGGCGACTACCAGGAGGATGCCGAGTGATTCGCCGGCGCGAGTGGTGTGCGGATAATAGCGCCGCACTGGCCTGGCTGCGGGGCGATCAAGATTGCGCCGCAGCCCGCGCCTGGGCTACTGTGAGCAGATTGCTAGACGAGAAAACTCCAGTGAAAACCAGCAGCACCCTCCTCATGCGCCTGATCAAAGGCCACGCCCGCTGGCGTTGGCGGACTTGATCTTTGTGCGGACGACCACGGCGTCGCCCGCGACAAGTTGCTGCTGCCCCTGCTCGCCAAAACCCTCTCAAACAGGTGTTTCGCCAGGTGTCAGCCGCAGGCATTAATTACACGCGCACTAGGCGCACAAGGTTGGTTTTAACATGCTGCTAATGATCGATAACTACGACTCCTTTACCTACAACGTGGTGCAGTACCTGGCCGAACTGGGCGCCGAGGTCAAAGTCATCCGCAACGATGAGCTGACTCTGGCCGAGATCGAAGCGCTGCATCCCGAGCGCATCGTGGTCTCCCCCGGCCCTTGCACGCCCACCGAAGCCGGCGTATCCCTGGCGGTGATCGAGCACTTTGCCGGCAAGCTGCCGATTCTCGGCGTGTGCCTGGGCCATCAGAGCATCGGCCAGGCCTTCGGTGGCGAGGTGGTGCGCGCCCGCCAGGTGATGCACGGCAAAATCAGCCCGGTATTCCACGAGGGGCTGGGCGTGTTCGCCGGCCTCAATCAGCCGCTGACGGTCACCCGTTATCACTCCCTGGTGGTCAAGCGCGAGACCTTGCCCGATTGCCTGGAAGTGACCGGCTGGACTCAGCTGGAAGACGGCTCGGTCGACGAGATCATGGGCCTGCGACACAAGACCTTGAATGTCGAGGGCGTGCAGTTTCACCCCGAGTCGATCCTGACTGAGCAGGGTCATGAGCTGTTTGCCAATTTCCTCAAGCAGAGCGGCGGTGTGCGCGGATGAATATCAAACAAGCCCTCAATCGAATCGTCGCCCAGCTGGATCTCTCCACCGAAGAGATGCAGGACGTGATGCGCGAGATCATGACCGGCCAATGCAGCGAGGCGCAGATCGGCGCCTTTCTGATGGGCATGCGCATGAAGAGCGAGAGCATCGACGAGATAGTCGGCGCGGTCTCGGTGATGCGTGAGCTGGCCAGTCAGGTCGAGTTGCCCAGCCTGGATAACGTGGTCGACGTGGTCGGCACCGGCGGCGATGGCGCCAATATTTTCAACGTCTCCACCGCGGCCGCCTTTGTGGTGGCGGCGGCCGGTGGCAAGGTGGCCAAGCACGGCAATAGAGCGGTGTCGGGCAACAGTGGCAGCGCCGATTTGCTCGAGGCCGCCGGGATTTACCTGCAGCTGACTCCGGTGCAGGTGGCGCGTTGCATCGACACGGTCGGGGTTGGTTTTATGTTCGCCCAGGTGCATCACCAGGCGATGAAGTATGCCGCCGGGCCACGCCGTGAGCTGGGGCTGCGGACCATCTTCAATATGCTTGGGCCGCTGACCAATCCGGCCGGCGTGCGCCATCAGGTGGTCGGCGTGTTTAGCCAGACCCTGTGCCGGCCACTGGCCGAGGTACTCAAACGCCTGGGCAGCAAGCATATTTTGGTGGTGCATTCGCGCGATGGCCTGGACGAGTTCAGCCTGGCCGCCGCCACCCATGTGGCCGAATTGAAAGACGGTGAGATCACCGAATACGAGGTGCGTCCGGAAGACTTCGGGCTCAGCAGCCAAACCCTGTTGGGGCTGGAAGTCGACGGCCCGCAAGCCTCCCTGGCGTTGATTCGCGATGCCCTGGGGCGGCGCAAAACCGACATCGGTCGCAAAGCCGGCGACCTGATAGTGCTGAATGCCGGCGCCGCACTCTACGCCGCCGACCTGGCCGATAGCCTGGCTGCTGGCGTGGCGCTGGCCCATGACGCGCTGCACACTGGCCTAGCGTTGGAGAAAATCGACGAGTTGGCATCCTTTACTGCGGTATTTCGGCTGGAGAATCAAGCGTGAGCCTGCCCACTATTTTGGAAAAAATCCTCGCCCGCAAAGTCGAGGAAGTGGCCGCGCGCCGCGCCCTGGTCAGCCTGTCTGCGCTGGAACAGTTGGCCCGTGACGCGGATGCACCGCGTGGTTTTGCCAATGCCTTGCAGGAGCGGGTAAAACGCAAGGAGGCGGCGGTGATTGCCGAAATCAAAAAAGCCTCGCCGAGCAAAGGCGTACTGCGCGAGGATTTCAATCCGGCCGAACTGGCCGCCAGTTACCAGCGTGGCGGCGCCGCCTGCTTGTCGGTACTGACCGATATCGACTTCTTTCAGGGCGCCGACTCTTACCTGCAAGAGGCCCGGGCGGCCTGCAGCCTGCCGGTGATACGTAAAGATTTTATGATCGACCCTTACCAAATAGTCGAGGCCCGGGCGCTGGGCGCCGACTGTGTGCTGCTGATTGTCTCGGCGCTGACCGATACGCAGATGGCCGAGCTGGCCAGCGTGGCCAAAGACGTCGGCCTCGATGTACTGGTTGAAGTGCACGATGGCGATGAGCTGGAGCGAGCGCTGCAGACCCTGGATACGCCGCTGATTGGCATCAACAACCGCAACCTGCATAACTTCGAAGTCAGCCTGGATGTAACCCTCGATTTACTGCCGAAAATCCCCCGTGATCGCCTGGTGATTACCGAGAGCGGCATCCTCAATCGCGCCGATGTCGAGCTGATGCAGATCAGCGAGGTGCATGCCTTCCTGGTCGGCGAGGCGTTTATGCGTGCACAAGATCCGGGTGCGGAATTGCAACGGTTGTTTTTCCCGGGTACTGCGCCAGTGCAACTGGGTGCCGATCCAGATTGATTAAATGGCAGGCATAAAAAAACCGGCGCGCGCCGGTTTTTTTATGCCTGGGACATTCAGCGGGTGCCGAACACCACCATGGTTTTGCCTTTGACGTTGACCAGGCCCTGCTCTTGCAGAACCTTGAGCACCCGGCCAACCATCTCCCGCGAGCAACCGACGATGCGGCCGATTTCCTGGCGGGTGATTTTGATCTGCATACCGTCCGGGTGAGTCATGGCATCCGGTTGTTTGCACAGGTCGAGCAGGGTGCGCGCGACTCGGCCGGTGACATCCAGAAAGGCCAGGTCGCCGACTTTGCGGGTGGTGTTGCGCAGGCGCTCGGCCATCTGGCTGCCGAGGGCAATCAGCATTTCCGGGTCTTGCACTGTGAGTTCGCGGAACTTGGTGTAACTCAGTTCGGCCACTTCACACTCGGTTTTGGCCCGCACCCAGGCGCTGCGTTCTTTCTCGCTGCCTTCTTTCTCGAACAGCCCCATCTCACCGAAGAAGTCGCCGGCGTTGAGGTAGGCGATGATCATCTCACGACCGTCATCATCTTCAATCAGGATGGTGACCGAACCTTTAATAATGAAGAACAGCGTCTCGCAACGGTCGCCGGCATAGATGATGGTGCTTTTGGCGGTGTAGCGACGACGGTGGGCATGCGCGAGCAGCTTGTCGAAATTCTTTATTTTCGGTGTAAGAGTGATAGCGACCATGCACGAGTCTCGGAAAGAACAGATAAGTCTCTGTTAAACAGACATTTTCTTATTAGTCATGCGGCAAGTGTGCCAGTAATCCGGCGCCAGCTTAACAGAGCCTTAATAGTTGGCGGTGATTTTGCGACGGAGCTAACAGCTAAGAGTAATTGATTTCGTCAAATGCGTCGCAATGGGGGTGGTTAATGCCCTGTGTTAAGCTTGCCGCGGATTTTTTACCGGAGACTTGGCAATGAAAGCACGCATTCAATGGGCCGGTGAGGCTCTGTTTCTGGGCGAGTCGGGCAGTGGTCATGTAGTGGTGATGGACGGTCCGCCCGAGGCCGGTGGTCGTAACCTCGGCGTGCGGCCAATGGAGATGCTGCTGATCGGCTTGGGTGGCTGCAGCAATTTTGATGTGGTCAGCATCTTAAAAAAATCGCGCCAGGCGGTGGAGAGCTGCGAGGCTTTTGTTGAGGCCGAGCGCGCCGATGAGGACCCAAAAGTTTTCACCAAAATCCATCTGCACTTTGTGGTCAAAGGCCGCGGCTTGAAAGAAGCCCAGGTTAAACGGGCAGTAGAGCTGTCGGCCGAGAAATACTGCTCGGCGTCGATCATGCTCGGTCGCGCCGGGGTGGCCATCACTCATGACTACGAAATCATCGAGCTGGCTTAAGGTTTCGCGGCAGTTGGGCGCCTGGGCTGGCGCGGGGCTGCCTGGCTCTGCATAATGCGCCCGCTTTTCAAGGCTTTGAGCCCAAGCAAGACAACCATAATCGCCATTGCGAAGAGGTGTTAACCGTCCTACGCAGAAGCGCACCGCGCCTCTGACGGGCATGCTCAATCATGCGGCAGAGCCGCATTCATATAGAGAGTTACCAACGGTGAAAAGCAAACTCAAGCTCCACGGGTTCAATAACCTGACCAAGACCTTGAGCTTCAACATTTATGACATCTGCTATGCGGAAACGCCGGAAGACCAGCAGGCCTACGTTCAGTACATCAATACTGAGTATGACGCCGAGCGGCTGACGCAGATTCTCACCGATGTTGTCGACATTATCGGCGCCAATATTCTTAACATCGCCCGCCAGGATTACGATCCGCAAGGCGCCAGCGTGACCATCCTGATTTCCGAGCAGCCGGTCAGCCCGACCGACAGCCAGATCGAGGAGTCACCAGGCCCGCTGCCAGAAACGATTCTGGCGCACCTGGATAAGAGCCATATCACCGTGCACACCTACCCGGAAATTCATCCGGTGGAAGGCATTGCCACCTTCCGGGTGGATATCGACGTGTCCACCTGCGGGGTGATTTCACCGCTCAAAGCGCTGAACTACCTGATCCACCAGTTCGACTCCGACATAGTCACGGTCGACTACCGAGTGCGCGGTTTTACCCGTGACGTGGAAGGCAAGAAGCACTTCATCGACCACGAAATTAACTCGATCCAGAAGTACCTGTCGCAAGACACCCGTGCGGCCTATCAAATGACCGACGTGAACGTCTATCAGGAGAACCTGTTCCACACCAAGATGCTGCTCAAGGAATTTGAGCTGGATAATTATCTGTTTGGCGATGCCACCCAGAACCTCTCCGGCGAGCAGCGTGAGCAGGTAACGGCGCGGGTTAAGCACGAAATGCTGGAGATTTTCTACGGGCGCAATATGCCTGAGTGAGTCTGACCGGCATGCAAAAGGGGCGCTGAAATAGCGCCCCTTTTTTTGTGCCTGCAACTTAGCCGATTCAGATCCGGTAGGTGCTCTTGGTCATCACCTTGGCCAGCAGGCTCATGCCGAATTTGACCGGTGCCGGGAAGCGAAAACCGCCGGCTTCGATGGCGCCGGCGGCGTGCTCGGCTTCGTCGCTGCGCATCTGCTCGAGAATCGCCCGGGACTTTTGGTCTTCCGCGGGCAGCTGCTGCAGGTGTTCGTCCAGGTGTTTGCAGACCTGATCTTCGGTGGCCGCGACGAAACCCAGGCTGACCTTATCGCTGATCATCCCGGCCACCGCGCCCACCCCAAACGACAAGCCGTAGAACAGCGGATTTAGCACGCTGGGATGGCTGCCCAGCTGGCGGATGCGTTGTTCGCACCAGGCCAGGTGGTCGATTTCTTCCTCGGCGGCATGCTCCATGGCGTCGCGCACTTGCGGCAGCTTGGCGGTCAGCGCCTGGCCTTGATACAAGCCTTGGGCGCACACCTCGCCGGTATGGTTGATGCGCATCAGCCCGGCCACATGGCGTGTGGTATTGGCGTCGAGCTGGGCCTCTTGCTGGACTATGGCCGGGGATGGCCGATAGGGCTGACCGCTAAACGGCAGCAAGGTGCGCAGCGCGGTGTCGGCTTGCAGCAACAGGCGATCAATTGGCGAGTAATGACGTTGGTTAGCCATGGCAGCTCCGGGGTAGTTCACCGCGTCAGTTTACTCCAAGCGTTGCTGCGGGTCTTGATCCGGGTCAGGGCAGCTCGCGCAGCACTCGAAAACCCTGGGCATAGTCTTTGACTTGCGGCTGCTTCATGTCGCGCAGGCTGCTGCGCAGATACACCGGGCCGCTGTTCCAGGCGCCACCGCGGGTGACCCGTGGGCTCTGTTCGAGCAAGCCGGCGCGACCTTGTTCATGGCCGTCATAGGGCGCGGCGAAGGTCGAGGCGGTCCATTCCCAGACATTGCCGGCGGTGTCGTACAGGCCAAAGGCGTTGGGTGCAAACTGGCCGACCAGGGCGGTTTTGTTGGCGATCTGCCGTGCGGTGCCGCAACCACGGCAATGGGCGCGGGGGTGCTGTTCGTTGCTGTCGAGTTGCGCGCCCCACCAGTAGTAACTTTGGCTGCCGGCGCGGACGGCATATTCCCACTCGGCCTCGGTTGGCAGGCGGTAACGCTTACCGCTGACCTTGCTCAGCCATTGGCAATAGCCCTGGGCGGCAAACCAGCTGACGTTGATCACCGGGCGCTGCGCCGACAAACCCCAGCCTTCGTTGTCGGGCAGCGGTTTGCCGGTGGCGTCGGCGTACAGCTGCCAGTCGGCAAAAGTCACCTCGAAGCGGCCCAGGGCAAAAGCCTGCGGGATCTGCGTCGGGCGCGGCGGCCGTTCGTTGTCGTTGCCACGGCCGAGGCTGTCGCCCAGCACAAAGCTGCCGGCCGGCAGAGCGACTAACTCCGGGCCTTGCTGGTCGTTGCTCAGTGGATCGCGAAACACGCTGCCGGTCTCGCTGGCGAGGGCCGGCAGGGGGAGCAACAGCGTCAGGGCGACGCCGAGCAGCGCTCGCATCAACCCGGCGGCCAGTGCATCTGGCGCTGGCCGAGCACGTGCATATGGATGTGATAGACGGTTTGGCCGCCTTGCGGGTTGCAGTTCATTGCCACCCGGAAACCGGCTTCGCAGCCTTGCTCGAGGGCCAGGCGCTGGGCGGTGAAGAGGATGTGGCCGGCCAGGGTTTTGTCCTCTTCGGTGAGGTCGTTGAGGGTGTTGATATGCTTTTTCGGGATCACCAGAAAATGCACCGGCGCGGCCGGACTGATGTCGTGAAAGGCGACCACATGTTCATCTTCATACAGCTTGCGCGCGGGAATGTCCCCGGCGACGATTTTGCAGAATAGACAGTCCACGGACAGTCTCCCGGCTCGTTATTTGAGCGCCAGAGTGTAACCATGCGTGCTCGGGGCGACCAGCCTTCAGCGGCTGCCCGTCGACCCTAAGCTGTTACGCGGCCCGCTAGGCGATGCACAAGGAGTGATGGTGATAAACGATATTCATGATTTGGGGCTGGTGCTCGACTCCCGGGTTAAGTTGGTGGTGATCGAGTCCTGGGATGAGCCGCGGGTGCTGGAAACCCTCACCAGCTTGGCGATCAAGCGCGGTTTGGGGCTCTATACCTGGGCTATTACCGAGGGCTTGCAGCGACTCGGTTTTGCAGGCGTGCCGGGCGAGCAGAGCGAAAGCCTGGAGCCAGAGGCGGCACTCAAGCTGATCAAGCACGACCCGCAGCCCAATCTTTATGTGCTCTGCGATTTGCATCCGTTCTTGACCGACAACCCCAAGCTGGTACGCCTGCTGAAAGAGATCGCCCAGGCGGAAGGCCAGCACCGGCCGACCTTGGTGCTGGTCTCCCATGCGCTGAAGTTGCCGGCCGAAGTGCAGCGCTACGCCGCCCGTTTCAGCCTGGCGTTGCCGACCGAGGACGAATTGCTGGCCATTGTGCGCGATGAGGCGACGCGCTGGAGTGAGGGCAATCGCGGTGCACGGGTACGCACCGACAACCGCACCCTGCAGCAGGTGGTGAAAAATCTGCGTGGCATGGGCCATGCCCAGGCGCGAGCCTTGGCGCGGCGGGTGATTTGCGATGACGGCGCGATTACCCAAGAGGATTTGCCCAAGCTGAACAAGAGCAAGTTCCAGTTGCTCGACCTGGATGGCGTGCTGAGTTTTGAATACGACACGGCACGCTTTGCCGAGGTCGGCGGGCTGCGCAACCTCAAGCGCTGGCTGGGTGATCGCGAGCAGGTGTTTCTGGCCGGCAAGGCCGAGGATTTACCCAAGGGCGTGATGCTGGTCGGCGTGCAGGGCGGCGGCAAGAGTCTGGCGGCCAAGGCGATCGCCGGGCTCTGGGGTTTGCCGTTGCTGCGCCTGGACTTTGCCTGCCTGTACAACAAGTTCTTTGGTGAAACCGAGCGCAACTTGCGCGAAGCGCTGCAACTGGCCGAGCAGATGGCGCCCTGCGTGCTGTGGATGGATGAGATCGAAAAAGGCCTGGCCAGTGGTGATCAGGATGGCGGCGTCAGCCAGCGGGTGCTGGGCACCTTGCTGACCTGGATGGCCGAGCGCCAGGCACCGGTATTTATGGTGGCGACCGCTAACGCCATCGAGCGACTGCCGCCGGAGTTAGTCCGCAAGGGTCGCTTCGATGAGCTGTTTTTTGTCGACTTGCCGGATGCCGAGGTGCGCGCCGAAATTTTCCGCATTCACCTGCAGCGTCGCGAGCAGGAGCCGGGCTTGTTTGATCTGGCCCAGCTGGCCGCGGTCAGTGAGGGTTTTGCCGGGGCGGAGATTGAGCAGGCAGTGGTCAGCGCCCTGTATGCCGCCCAAGCCCGGCAGCAAGCGGTCGACCAGGCCTTGCTGGTGCAGATGATCCAAGGCAGTTCACCACTGTCGGTGGTGATGGCCGAAGACCTGGCGCAGCTGCGCGCCTGGGCCGATGGCCGTACTGTGAGTGCCGATTAAAGGAAAACTACTGCGTTCGGCCATGCAGCGTTGAAATCAGCTTCACAGCCGCAGGCTGAACGCGCTTTAGCGCGGCTGATTGACCAGCGGAGCAGTTACTTCGTTGTGCCTTGTGACCCACATGGATGTGGGAAATGCAGCTAGCCCGCAGGAGCGGGCGTCGCACTAGCCGTCGCTCGCTACATTTTCCAGCGGCCTGCTAGTCGGCTTTACGTCCCGAGCTTGAGCGGTTGACCTTACCCACCAGGCGCCGCACCAGGGCGCGCGGAACCAGTCGCGGCCAGTAGGCCATGAGTTTGTTGCGCCAGCCGGGGATGATGATGGCGCGATTTTTCTCCAGGGCTTGTACCGTCAGCAGCGCCACTTCTTCGCAGCTCATCATCAGCGAGCTGCGTTCCAGCTTGGCGCTTTTCATCTGCGCATTGCGAAAAAACGCGCTGCGGGTTGGACCCGGACAGAGCACTGAAACCTTGATGCCCTGTTCTTTGAGCTCTTCGCGCAAGCCTTCGGAAAAACTCAGCACAAAGGCTTTGCTGGCGTAGTAGTTACTCATCCACGGGCCGGGCTGGAAGCTGGCCACCGAGGCGACGTTAAGAATCTGCCCGCCGCCTTGTTGCAGCATGCGCTGGCCCAGGGCGTGGCAGAGGCGGGTGAGGGCGAGGATGTTGACCTCAATCAGTTGTTGCTCGCGGCTCCAGTCCTGCTTGAGAAAGGCCCCGGCCGTGCCGATCCCGGCATTGTTGACCAGCAGTTCGATCTGCCGGTCGGCTTGCTCCAGCTCTTGCAGCAGGCCAGAGAGCTGCAGCGGCTCGCTTAAATCGCAGGCACTGAATAGCACCTCAACACCGAAGCGCTGGGTCAGTTCGCAGGCAATGCTTTCCAGTGCGTCGCGCTGGCGGGCCACCAGGATCAGGTTACGGCCACGGCGGGCCAGGGCTTCGGCGAGGGCTAAGCCAATCCCGCTAGAGGCGCCGGTGATTAGGGCGTAACGGGACATGGGGTTCTCCATTAATCCGCGGCCAGGCGGCCGCGGTAATACGCTATTACTGATTTTCGTCGTCGTAGACTTCAGTGGCTGCTTCGGGCTCGACAGCGACCGCTGCTTCATCTGGGTAGGCGGCGCTGTCGGTTTCTTCATATTCATAGTTGCTGCCCTGGGCATCACGGGCGCGCTCGACATAATCCTGATATTGCGGGATGGCGATGGCCGCGAGAATGCCGAGCACCGGTACCAACAACCACAGGCCGGCGAGTATTTTCACGGCACGGCTATTGGGCGGTGGTGGTGGGCCGAAGCGGTTGGCGCCGGTGCTGCCGGGTACCACCAGCATGATGATGGAGAACACACTGCCAACCGCCGGGATCAGGCTGACCAGCAGCAGCCAGCCGGACCAGCCGATGTCGTGCAGACGCTTGACGCCAATCTGGATGCTGACCACGGCCATGGCGATGACTGCCAAGGTGCCCAGTAAGCCGCCAATAATGGTCAGCAGCGAGGTGTCACTGCCCAGTGCGAAGATCACCGACGCGCCGATACCGAGAATCACTAAGGCGGCAGCCATCATCACCAGTGACCAGGCCAGATAGCGCAGGCGACCTATGCGCCCTTCAATACCGAAAGGTTTTAGTTCGGCAAACTCTGGCAGCGCCTCGGCGACATTGGCGGTCGGCGGTGCATAAGGGGTTGCGCTTATTGGTGCGCTAGTTGGGGCAACGGCTGCTGCTTGGCTGGCGGTTGGTGCCGGCGCACTGTCGCCGAGTTCGGCCTGGCGGGCGAGAAACTTGTCGATGATGATGCCGCAGGCTTCGCACTCCACGGCCTTGGCTTGCTCATGGCCGCACTTGGGGCAGTTCATGCGCAGGTCGTTGCTGGCGGTTGTGGTTGCGCTAAGCGTACTTGGGGTGACGTGATCGTCGGTCTCGACCAGGCTCAGGCTCGCGGCCAGATCGGCCTCTTTGCGCACCTTGGCACCGGTGCGCTGCAGCGCGGCCAAGTATTTGTCGGCTTCCTCTTCCGAGAGGTCGCGCTTCAGGGCGATGGGGCCGCCGTCGAACAGACCGTTAATCTTGCTGCGATCGCTTTTGAACAGTTGCGCGAGTTTGTCTTTGACCTCGTCCAGCAGGGCATCGGGCATTAGCTCGCCATTGAAGACGATTTTGAATTTGGCTGGTGGCATGCGGGCGTCCCTGTCAGCAGTAAGGGTGGGGGTGCGCACAGCCTAATAGCCGCGCGGCCTTGGATACAAGGGCGGGCGGCAATAAAGGCGGCGCAGTTCAGCTCTTGGCCGTGGATTATTTAACCCAGTGCTGCGCCAGTTGCGCGCTGCGTTGGTTGGCTGCGCGGTATTCGGCGTCCAGGCGGGCGATCAGCTCGGCAACCGTTGGCAGGTCGGTGATGCTGCCAGCCCCCTGGCCGGCCGACCAGACGGTTTTCCAGGCTTTGGCTTCTTCGTTCATTGGCTTGAGCTTTTCGCCATAATTAACGTCGCCCTTGTTTTGCAGGGCTTGCAGGTCGTAACCGGCGGCTTGCAGGCTCTGGCGCATAAAGCTGGCCGGGATGCCGGACACCGCCGGGGTGTGAATAATGTCGGCGGCTTGGGCGTCCAGCAGCATTTGTTTGTAGGCATCGCCAGCATGGCTCTCTTGGGTGGCGATAAAGCGGGTGCCGAAGTAAGCCAGGTCCGCCCCGAGTAATTGCGCGGCAAGAATCTCGTGACCCTGATTGAGGCAGCCGGCCAGCAGCAGGGTCTTGTCGAAGAACTGGCGAATCTCGGCAATCAGCGCAAAGGGACTCCAGGTGCCAGCATGGCCACCGGCGCCGGCGGCTACGGCGATCAGTCCATCAACCCCGGCTTGTGCGGCTTTTTCGGCATGTCGGCGGGTGGTCACGTCGTGAAACACCAGGCCGCCATAGCTGTGCACCGCATCAACCACTTCCTTCACCGCGCCCAGGCTGGTGATGACTATGGGCACGCGTTTCTCCACGCAAATGGCCAGGTCCGCCTGTAACCGGGGATTGGTCTGGTGAACGATCAGGTTGACCGCATAGGGCGCGGCTTCGGCCGTCAGCCCGGCTTCGATTTCGTCCAGCCAGGCGCGAAACTCGCTGCTTTCGCGCAAATTCAGCGCCGGGAAGCTGCCGACTACGCCACTGTTGCAGCAGGCCAATACCAGTTGCGGGTTGGAGACCAGAAACATCGGCGCGGCCACCAGGGGCAGGCGCAAGCGTTGGGCGAGCAGGTCAGGCAGGGACATGGCATTTCCTCTTGTTAGTTGGGCGCGGATCAGAAGGGTTTGATCACCACCAGCAGCACTATCGCCAGCAAAAACAGCACCGGCACTTCATTGAACCAGCGATAGAACACATGGCCGCGAGCGTTTTCACCGCGGGCAAAGGCTTTCAGTTGCGCGCCGCACAGGTGGTGGTAGCCGAGCAGCAGCAACACTAGGCCCAGCTTGACGTGCAGCCAGCCCATACTCAGCCAACCCGGGTTGAGGTGCAGCAGCCAGCCGCCGAGCAGCAGGGTGGCGACCATCGAGGGCTGCATGATGCCGCGATAGAGCTTGCGCTCCATGATGCAGAAACGCTCATGGCTGACGGTATCGCTGCTCATGGCGTGGTAAACGAATAAACGCGGCAGATAGAACAGCCCGGCGAACCAGGTCACCACGGCGATGATGTGAAAGGCTTTCACCCAGAGATACAGCATGCGGTCTTTCCCGTAATCAAAGTGCACGAATAGTAGTGGCTGGTGGGCCCGTGCGTCACCCTAACAGTTGGCTGGCAGGGCGCGCGGCCTTATCATCGGTGCCTTTCTAGTGGGTTTGTTTGAGGGGCGGGTCATGGTCATGGTCAAGGTTGGTATCGTCGGCGGCACGGGCTACACCGGGGTTGAATTACTGCGCTTGCTGGCGCAGCACCCGGAGGCAGAAGTAGCAGTGATTACCTCGCGCTCGGAAGCGGGCGTGAAGGTCGCGGACATGTACCCAAACCTGCGCGGCCACTACGATGCGCTGGCCTTTAGCGTGCCCGATAGCGCGGCGCTGGGCGCCTGTGATGTGGTGTTCTTTGCCACCCCGCATGGGGTCGCCCATGCGTTGGCCGGTGAATTGTTGGCGGCGGGCACCAAAGTGATCGACCTGTCGGCAGATTTTCGCCTGCAAGACGCGGACGAGTGGGCGCAGTGGTACGGTCAGCCCCATGGCGCGCCAGAGTTACTGGCTGAGGCGGTCTACGGTCTGCCGGAAGTTAACCGGGCCAAGATTCAGCAGGCGCGTTTGATTGCCGTGGCGGGCTGCTACCCGACGGCGACTCAGCTGGGTTTTCTGCCATTGCTGGAAGCCGGTATTGCCGATAACAGCCGCTTGATTGCCGACTGCAAATCAGGGGTCAGTGGCGCCGGTCGCGGTGCTAGCGTCGGCTCGCTGTTTAGCGAAGCCGGCGAAAACATGAAAGCCTATGGGGTGAAAGGCCATCGACACCTACCGGAAATCAGCCAAGGCCTGCGCCGGGCTGCCGGTGGCGACATTGGCCTGACCTTCGTGCCACACCTGACGCCGATGATTCGCGGCATTCACGCCACGCTGTACGCGACGGTGGCCGACCGCTCGATTGATCTGCAAGCGCTGTTCGAGCAGCGCTACGCCAACGAGCCGTTTGTCGATGTGATGCCGGCCGGCAGCCATCCAGAAACCCGCAGCGTGCGCGGCGCCAACGTCTGCCGTTTAGCCGTGCATCGCCCGCAAGGCGGTGATCTGGTGGTGGTGTTGTCGGTGATAGATAACCTGGTCAAGGGCGCTTCAGGCCAAGCCATACAGTGTATGAATATCCGTTTGGGTCTGAATGAACGCTTGGGCTTGGGCCACGCGGCGTTGCTCCCTTAACGGAAGGCGTGCACCACTGGTCACCAGCCACGGCAACCCGTGGAGAATAGTTGACCAGTTTGGTCGGGTAAGCGGATAATGCTTGCCTAAAGCAGTAGGGCGCATAGCGTCAGGAGAGCAGCATGAGCGTCGAAACCTTCACACCCACTCCCTTGCAGTTCACCCCGGGTGCGGCCAACAAGGTAAAGAGCCTGGTCGAGGAAGAGGGCAATCCGCGTTTGAAATTACGTGTGTTTGTTACCGGCGGCGGCTGCTCGGGCTTCCAGTATGGTTTTACCTTTGATGATGAGTTGGCCGATGATGACACCATCGTTGAGCGCGAAGGCGTCAGTTTGGTGGTCGACCCGATGAGCTTCCAGTACCTGGCCGGCTCTGAAGTGGACTATCAAGAGGGCCTAGAAGGCTCGCGTTTCGTGATCAAAAACCCGAATGCCTCGAGCACCTGTGGCTGCGGGCAATCGTTTACGATCTGATCAGGGCGTTACCCTCGACAATGCCGCGCTTATGCGCGGCATTGTTGTTTCTGCCGGTTAGAAAAGTAGCGTGGCAGGCCGCCTAACTGAGCGCGGTGGTTTTCACTTCGCCCAGTTAGGCCGGGTAGATGGCGCCTAGCATCCGCAAACCGCGTGCGCCGGTGACGCTCGGGCGGTTGGCTGGAATGCCTTCCAGGCAGCAATGAGCGAGCCAGGCAAAGGCCATCGCCTCAACCCAGTCGGCCGGCACGCCATGGCTGTCGGTGCTGCTCACTTGCGTGGCGGGCAGCAGCGCTTGCAGGCGTCGCATCAAGGCGCCGTTGTGGGCGCCGCCGCCGCAGACCAGCAATATCTCGGTCTGCTGTTGCGCAGCGGTTAACGCGCTGATAATGCTCTGGGCGGTTAGTTCCAGCAGTGTGGCTTGCACATCGGCGGCGCCATAGCTCGGCAAGCGGGCTAAATGTCGCTCCAGCCAGCCGAGGTTAAACAGCTCGCGGCCGGTGCTTTTCGGTCCCTGGGTTTGAAAGAACGCATCACCAAGCAGGGCTTGCAGCAGTTGCGGTTGCACTTGGCCGCTGGCCGCCCAGGCACCGTCACGGTCGAAGCGTTCGCCCTGTTGCTGATCGATCCAGGCATCCATTAAGACATTGCCGGGGCCGCAGTCGAACCCGTGCACTTCTTGGCTCGGTTCGAGCAGGCTTAGATTGCTAAAGCCGCCGATGTTGAGCACGGCGCAGCGTTTATCGCAGGCAAACAGCGCTTGGTGAAACGCCGGCACCAGTGGTGCGCCCTGACCGCCTGCGGCGAGGTCGCGGCGGCGAAAATCGCTCACCACACAGATGCCCGTGAGTTCAGCGAGCAGTGCGGGATTACCGATCTGAATGCTGAAGCCACGGGCCGGCTCATGCCGAATCGTCTGGCCGTGACTGCCGATTGCGCGAATAGCGCTGGCTGATAGCTTCTGCTCGCTTAGTAAGGTTTGAATGCCTTGGGCTGCCAGCTGCACCCAGCGTTGTTCGGCCATGGCGGCGCGCGCCAGTTCATCCGGGCCGCTGCTGCAGAGCGCGAGCAGCTCTTGGCGCAAGTCGTCCGGCATGGGCAGGTAGTGGTTGGCGACTAGGCGGCAGTGATCGCTTTGCTCAAGCAGGGCTATGTCGAAACCGTCGAGGCTGGTTCCAGACATAATCCCAAGATAAAGAGGCATGGCCTCAGCGCTTGTTCAGGGCCAGCATGCTGGACTTTTCCTGGTCCATGCGTGCCATCAGTGGCTTGCTTTGCTGGATGAAGCGTTGTTTGTCGGCGCCGCCGATCGGGTCGGCCATCGCGGTTTTGATGCTTAGCGGATTGACGTGGCGGCCATTCACTTGGAACTCGTAATGCAAATGTGGGCCGGTGGAGAGGCCCGTGGTGCCAATGTAACCAATCACCTGGCCCTGTTTTACGCTGGTACCGGTGCGGACGTTTTTGGCAAAACCCTGCATGTGGCCATAGAGGGTCTTGTAGCTATTGCCGTGCTGAATGATAACCACATTGCCGTAGCCGCCTTGGCGGCCAGCCAATAGTACTCGGCCATCGCCGGCAGCTTTGATTGGGGTGCCACGTGCCGCCGCATAATCGATGCCTTTGTGGGCGCGGATTTTGTTCAGAATCGGGTGCCGGCGGCCCATGGAAAAGCCGGAGCTGATGCGGGCAAAGTCCACTGGCGAGCGGATAAAGGCTTTGCGCATGCTGTTGCCTTCGGCCGTGTAATAGCTGGTGTTGCCCTGTTTGTTGGTGTAACGCACCGCAGTGAAGGTCTTGCCGCGGTTGGTGAAACGTGCGGAGAGGATATTGCCGGTGCCGACGGCTTTGTCTTTGATGACTTTTTGCTCGTAGACCAGTTCGAACTCATCGCCCTCGCGAATATCTTCGGAGAAGTCGATGTCGTAGCCAAACACGCTGGCCATGTCCATTGTCAAACTGTGCGAAAGCCCGGCGCGCTGGGCCGATTGCGAGAGTGAGCTGTTAATGACACCGCGGGTGTAGGTGGCGCGCAGGTCGGGTTTGATCAGTTCGCGCTTGAAGGCATAGCCCTGGGCGGTTTTGTCCAGGCTGATGCTTTCCAGGTCGCTGAGCTTGCTCTGTAAGCGCGTCAGTTGACCGCTGGCTGAGAGATCAAACTCCAGCACTTGGCCAACGTTCAGCTTGCTGAAGCTCTTGGCGTCTTTGCTGCTGTTAACCGCGTCGTGCAGGTCGTTGCTCGTTAGCCCAACCTTGGTAAATACGGTCGACAGCGTATCGCCGTTGCTGACGGTAATGCTTTTGTGGCCGGGGTCGCTGGGGGGTGTAGCGGCTGCGCTAGCCGGTTTGCTGGAGGAGTTGTCAGCACTGTCAATCTGGGCAAAAGGCGAGGTGACTGCGTTTGCGGCTGTGGCGTCTTGTTCTGCACTGGCGGGTTGTGTGCCGTCACCTAGCTCAAGACTGAGCGATGTCCGCATCGCTTCAACTTGGCTGGATGGAAAAATCAGGAGCCCCAAACTCAGCATCGCTGCTACGCCGCTGGCGGCTAGCAGGTGGTTTTTTGGGTACAAAGGTGGCTTATTGGCTTTATCAGTCATAAGTGGGCAGGATTCTTAAATAATGAAAACGAAAATGAAGATGTAAGAAACGAAAGGTAAAAAGTCCTACTAACCGCTTAAAATATAAGCAAAGCGCGGGTGAGGCAACCCTTGTGTCACTGAAGGTGACTGTGTGGCGCAAAACTTGTAATTAGTCCGCGATCTTGTATGGTTGGTTCCCTTTTATTTTCGAGTGGTTGTGAGTCTGTGATGAAGTCGGTTGAAGAGCAGTTGGCGCTAATCAAGCGCGGCGCGGAAGAGGTGTTGGTCGAGTCGGAACTGATTGCGAAGCTTAAGCGCGGTCAACCGTTGCGGATCAAGGCCGGATTCGATCCAACTGCACCCGATCTGCATCTCGGTCACACGGTGCTTATTAATAAGCTACGTCAGTTTCAAGAGCTTGGGCATCAGGTGGTGTTTCTGATCGGTGACTTCACCGGGATGATTGGTGATCCGAGCGGTAAAAGTGCTACGCGGCCACCGCTGACCCGGGAGCAGGTGCTGGAGAATGCCGAGACTTATAAGAGTCAGGTGTTCAAAATTCTTGATCCGGCCAAAACCGAGGTGGCGTTCAACTCCACCTGGATGGATCAGCTTAGTCCTGCGGACTTTATTCGTCTGACCTCGCAGTACACGGTCGCACGCATGCTTGAGCGTGACGACTTCAGTAAGCGCTACTCCACCAATCAGCCGATTGCCATCCATGAGTTCCTCTACCCGCTGGTTCAAGGCTATGACTCGGTGGCGCTGCGTGCGGATATCGAGCTGGGCGGCACCGATCAGAAGTTCAACCTGCTGATGGGGCGCGAGTTGCAGCGCGCCTATGGTCAGGAACCGCAGGTGATCCTGACCATGCCGTTGTTAGAAGGCTTGGATGGCGTCAAGAAGATGTCTAAGTCGCTCGGTAACTATGTAGGTATCCAGGAAGCGCCGGGGGTTATGTATGGCAAGTTGGTGTCTATCCCTGATGCGTTGATGTGGCGCTACTTCGAACTGCTGAGCTTTCGCTCAATGGACGAGATTGCCGCCTTTAAGCGTGATGTTGAGGCGGGTGCCAATCCTCGCGATATCAAGATTCTGCTGGCCGAAGAGATTGTTGCGCGATTTCATGGTGATGAGGCGGCTGCCACTGCGCACCGCGCTGCAGGTAATCGCATGAAGGAAGGTGAGCTGCCAGAGGATTTGCCTGAGGTTGAATTGTTGTCTGCCGAAGCGCTGCCAATCTCATCGCTGCTTAATAGGGCAGGGATGGTAAAGAATGCGGCAGCCGCTCGCGATCTGCTGGCTTCTGGCGCAGTGCGTATAGATGGTGCGGTAGTGGACCGTGAGTTCGTCTTTGCTTGTGGCGCTACCCACGTCTGCCAAGCTGGAAAGAAGGCATTTGCACGCATTACGCTTAAGTTGGACTCATCCATAAATTAAGCCTTGACGTGTCAATCTGAGGGCCTATAATGCGCACCTCTTACGGCGTAGACCTCTCGTAAAACTCCTTGTAAAACAAGAAGTTAGCTTTAAAT
>C687J26845_10000112_pt1 | contig 51881 bp, 40 predicted proteins | sample RifCSPlowO2_12_FD_26845 | JGI IMG/M metagenome (IMG submission 26845)
CCCCGCCGGCGCTCCTTAGCGCCGGCTCAACCCGCTTACTTATGGCTGTCGCCGCCCACCTGCTCGGCGCCGTTGAGCCAGCGCCCCAGCAGGTTGAACAGTTCCTGGCGCCCCACCGGTTTGGCCAGATAGTCGTCGGCACCGGCCGTGATGCACTTCTCGCGATCACCCTTCATGGCGTGGGCGGTAAGGGCGATGATCGGAATGCTGCAGCCATATTCCCCCTTGAGCAGCTGAGTCGCCGCGTAGCCGTCCATGTTGGGCATGGCCATGTCCATCAGAATCAGGTCGAACGGCGCGCGCTGGTAGCAGGCGATGGCCTCCAACCCGTCCTTGGCCGGAGTGACCCTGAAGCCGACGTCATCGAGTAGCGCCGTGAGGGCATAGATGTTGCGAATATCGTCGTCCACCAGCAGCACACGACTGCCCGCCAAGGGGTTGTCGTTGTGCATCGGCATCAGCTCGGACACCTCGGCGAGGAAGCCTTGCACCGCGGCGCTGAGACCGCCCAGATCGTTACCCGACTTGCGCACCACCACCGCCGAATAACGGCGCAGCCGCTGCAGGTTCTGCTGGGTGACGTCCACCCCGGTATTGATCACCACCCGGGCACCGTTGAGCGGACGCTGGCTGTTGAGGGCCTCAAGCAGGTCGAAACCATCCTGATCCGGCAGGTCGAGATCGATCACCAGGGCATCGAATCGCGCTTCCCCGTAGGCAATGCGCGCCGCCTCGGCGCTGGCGGTGGCCACCACCGCGAAACCCAACTGCTGCAGATGCTCGCGGTAGTGCTCGCGCTCCACCTTGATGTCCTCGACCAGCAGCAGATGCCCCACATCATCCGGCCCACGCTGCAGACCTTCGAACACCCGTTCCAAGTCCTCGCGGCCGATGGGTTTGACCAAATAGCGCGTCCCCTCCGCCTTCCAGTCCACCGGCTGCGGTATGCAGGAGATGATATGCACCGGCGTCCCCCGGTGCATCATCTGGCCGCGCATGCGCCGGTAGATCTGCCAACCGCTGATATCGGGCAACAGGATGTCGAGAATCACCGCGCTGAAGCGCTCCTCCTGCAGCAACTGGATGGCCAGCTTGCCGCTGCGACACTGCACAGTGGCGAACCCATGGTTCTGCGCCTCCTCGGCAATCACCGCGGCGAAGTTGTCGTCGTCTTCGACGATCAACACCGCCCTGCCCTGCCCTTTGCGCTGCGGCTCCTCGATCAGCGCCTCGCTCTGCAGCCCTGGCGCCACCGCCACCGGCAGCTCGACGATAAAGCACGAGCCCTGGCCAAGCGTGCTCTGCATGTGGATCTCGCCGTCCAGGGCCACGACCAGTTGGCGGGTAATGGCCAAGCCCAACCCGGTACCGCCGAAGCGCCGACTGACGGAGCCATCGATCTGCTGGAAGGCCTGAAAAATCCGCTCGTGCTGCTCCGCCGGGATGCCGATGCCGGTGTCGCGCACGGCGAAGCGCAGTTTTTCGCGACCATCGTCACAGGGCTGGCTGCTCACCGACAACTCCACTTCGCCGAATTCGGTGAACTTGAGTGCATTCGACAGCAAGTTGCGCAGGATCTGGTGCAAGCGTCCGCGGTCGCTGTGGATGACCCGCGGCACCGCGGGGTCCAGCCGGGCGCTCAGGCGCAGCCCCTTGATCTCGGCCATCGGGCGCAGGCTGGCGTCCAGCTCCACCAGCATGTCCTGCATGTTCAGTGGTTCCAGCTTGAGCTGCATGCGCCCGGCCTCGACCCTGGCCAGGTCGAGCACGTCATTGATCAGCTGCAGCAGATCACTGCCGGCGCGGTGAATGATGTCGGCATGCTTGGCCTGTTTCTCGCTGAGGTTGCCGGCGCTGTTCTGCCGCAGTTGATCGCTGAGAATCAGGATGCTGTTGAGCGGCGTGCGCAGCTCGTGGGACATATTGGCGAGAAACTCGGATTTATACCGGCTGGCCAGAATCAGCTGCTCGGCCTGGTCGCGCAGACGCTGCTCGGCCGCCTTGCGCGCCTGCAGGTCGATCAGGTTGAGCAGGTAGCTGGCCCCGGCCTCATGGGCCAACACACTCAGGCTCAACGCCACGGGGACGACCTCGCCACTGTCGCGGCGGGCTTCATATTCGTTGGACTCGACCGGTACGCTGCTGTCGTGCACCAGTACCGCGAGGTCACTGACCTCGGGCAGGAAGCGCCGCACCCGCTCGCCCAGCAGAGCCTCCTGGCTACAGTCGAGCAACTCGGCGGCGCTCTGGTTGGACATCTCGATGCGACCATCGGGACCACACAGCAGGGTGGCCACCGGCAAGCGTTCCACCAGCATGCGAAAGCGCTCTTCGCGCTCGCGCAACTGCGCGTTCACCAGTTGGTTAGCGTTCAACTCGCGTTCGCGCAGCCACAGGTAGCCCCCCACCAACAGGGACAGCAGCACCACCGCAGCCAAGCCCGTCCACAGGCTGAAGACCAGACGCTTGTTGCCCAGGGCGGCCTCATACTCGGCGGTACTGCTGACGCTGAGCAGCCAGGTGCGGCCGAACAAGGTCAGCTGCTGCTCGAGATGGAAACGCGGTTCCAGCGTGGAGGCGCTGCCCTCGTCCAGCAGAATGCTCGACGAGGACTGCTCATCGACGATCTTGATGCGAAACAGCGTGTTCTGGGCGCCGAGTATTCCATCCATCAGGTCATTCAGGCGGAATGTGCCGCCGACCATCCCCAGCAACGCGTCCATGCGTTCCGCTGCGGTGGTTAAAGGGGCGTCCCGCCGGTACACCGGCAAATACAGAATCACGCCACTCTGCGGGGCCTGGTCGGTTTCCTGACGCAGCAGCAGCGGCCCGGTGATCACAGCCTCGCCGGTGTGCCCTGCATGATCAGCGGCCTCGCGGCGAACCGGCTCGGTGAGCATGTTGAAGCCGACGGCACGGCGGTTGCGCCAGTCCAGCGGGCTGATGTAGTTCACCAGCAGATACTCCTCACTACTGGGTTCTGCCGGGATGATGCGAAAATCCTTGCGCCCGCTGGCCTGCATGTCGGCCAGAAAATTCTTAACCTGCCCGGCCCGCAGATAGCTGGACCAGGAGACCGCCTGGATGCCGGGATAGCGCTCCTGCACATGCAACTGGTCGACCGCGCGAGTCCATTGTTCGAGCGATACCTGGTCGCTGCCGACTATCAGCCCAGACATCCCGCGCAGCACCATCTCGTAGGCCCGCATGCGCGCCTCGACGCGCTGCTTGACCTCCTGACTCTCCAACTGGAAGCGCTGCTGGGCTTCCTCACGACCACGCTGCTCCAATGCCTGCCATTGCCACAGCATCAGCGCGCCCAGGCCAAACAACAGGGCCAGGGCCACCAGCACGGGAATCCAGGGTTTACGAGGGAGAGGGGTTGGCCTAACGTCCATGCGACCTCCTGTGCGGTCCTTGCTTGGCAAACTCGGGCGCAGTGGCCACAAGTTACGGGGACGACTGCAGAGAGTCGCCTCTGGCAGTCTAGTCAGGAATCCGACGAGGTTTTTTGCGCCAGCCATGGCGCGACGGGCGGTGGTGATCGCCAGGCCGCCAGTGGCAGGCCGGGCGGCTTACTGCGGTGGAGACGGCTCGCCGGGCAAGGGCTTGATCCCGACCGAAATCAGGGCTGAGCCGCCCTCACTCCTCGCGGCGATATTCACCCGGCGATTTACCGGTCCACTTCTTGAACGCGCGGCGAAAGTTCGACGGGTCGCTAAAGCCCAGCAGAAAGGCGATTTCGTACAGCGGTAGATGGGTGGTGGTCAGGTATTGCAGGGCCAGGCGTTTGCGCACCTCGTCGAGCACCTGTTGATAGCTGGTGCCCAGCGTGGACAGGTGCCGGCGCAGGCTGCGACCGCTGGTGTGCAAGGCCTGGGCGGCGCTTTGCAGGTCGGGAAAATCACCGGGACGGGCCAGCAATAAACGCCGCACCCGGGTCAGCAGGCCGTCCTGTACATCCAGGCTGGCCAGCAAGGCTTCGCATTGCTGTTCGCACATCTGCACCGTGCCGGGATTGGCCAGCGCCATCGGCCGCTCAAGGTAGCTCTGCGGCAGGCTCAGCCAGTGATAGGGCTGGTCAAACTGCGCCGTCACGCCAAACACCTCGGCGTAACGCGCCGCATAGGCCGGCGCCGGGTAGGCAAAGCCGATGGCCAGGCCTTTCAACTCGCTACCGACTAAAAACCGCGCAATGCTGTACAGGCTGGCCAGCAAGCCCTCGACCGCAAAGCGGCTGAGCGGCCCCATGGACATCGACTCCACCGCGCGCAATTGCAGCCGGCCAGGCTGCTCGATGATGTCCAGGTCAAAGGCCAGACCCAAGACCCGGTAGTACTTCAGGGCAAACTGAATCGCCTGGCCGAGGTTGGCACTGGCCAGCACCGCATAACCCAAGATCCCGTGGGTCGACACATTCAGCCGCTGGCCCAGCAACAGGCCCAGCGCCGGCTCCTGACAGCGTTGCAGGGCGGCGCTGGCGAGCAGATTGAAATCGATAAACGACAGCCGGCCGTTGGGATTATCCAACGCTTGCGGCCTGACCTTGGCGGCGCTAAACAGCTCGGCGCGACTGACCCCCAGCTCCCCCGCCAGCCCCAACAAGGCTTCAACATAGGCAACCGGCACCAGCTCGGCGGTGAGAATCAGGGGCGATTTCATGGTTTATTCTTATTGTGCTATTGGCCAGATATGACCCAAATATTGGCTGAAGATAACCTTGGCGAGCCCCCGATAACAAGCCCATAGTGATAAATGAAATAGGCCCATCAACGCGCAGGGAATCTCTATGGTCAGCAGCACCCCGGATGGTTTGCAGATTCACCCACGGCAGTTGGATTTTGACTTGCCCAACCCGCTGCCGCGCCACTGGCATGGCGGCGATGCCTTCAAGACCCACCTGTTCGACGCCATGTCGGTGTTATTCCCCGATGGCGAGCGCTTCTTTATCGACTCGGTACGGCTGTTTCGCGAGCAAATCGCCGACCCGGTATTGAACGAACAAATCCGTGGCTTTATCGGCCAGGAAGGCCATCACAGCCGCGAGCATCTGGACTACAGCGCCCGCCTGCGAGAGTTGGGCTATGACGTTGACTACCTGGAGCGCGGCCTCAAGCGGCGCCTGGGCTTTGTGCAAAAACACCTGCCGCCGGCGGCGCAACTGGCCTCAACCGTGGCGGTTGAACACCTCACCGCGATTCTGGCCGACGCGCTGCTGAGCAATCAAAGAATGATGGGCGGCGCCGACCCTACCGTGGCCAAACTGTGGCGCTGGCATGCGCTGGAGGAGACCGAGCACAAGGCCGTGGCCTTCGATGTGTTCCAGCAGGTGCACGGCAGTCGCTGGCTGCTGCGCCGGGCCATGTTGCAGAGCACCTTCTTCTTCACCTTCGACACCACCAAGGGCCTGATCCACATGCTCAAACGCGACGGTCTGCTGTGGAACTGGCGGATCTGGCGCGATGGCCTGGTCTGGCTGTGGGGTAAGGAAGGCATATTCCGCCAGCTGGTGCCGGCCTACCTCGACTTCTACAAAGACGGCTTTCAGCCCTGGCACCACAACAACCTGCATTTGGTTGAGGCCTACCGCGCCGAGTTCGATGCCCCAGCAACCGAGGCCCACCCGGCGCCGGCCATGGCCTGCTGAGCCGCCAGCGCAGGCTTGCAGCGGCAGGCCTGCGCCATCCATATCCGCACCCTCATGGCCAAACCGTTGATCTGCAGCCGGCGCGGCACTAGTCCGGCGGCAGCTTGCTAGTACTTGGCCAAAAACTCGGGCAAGTGACCGAGAAACGGCCGCACCAGCCGCCACGGGAAGGCCGGTACGACACCCGACTTCACCCGTTTCTCGATCAGCCGAGCCATCTCGCGGGCGGCCTGGGCGGCTGGAATCGCGAAGGGCAATTTACCGATATCGACCCCTTCGACTATGTCGGTGGCGATATACCCGGGCAGGATGTTGCTGACCAGAATGCCCTTGCGCTTTAGCTCGATACGCGCCGCATCCAGGTACATCTTGAACCCGGCCTTGCTGGCACAGTAAGCCGCCTGGCGGGGAATCGGTTGCAGCGAAGCCAGTGACGAGATGCCGACTATGTGGCCCTGGCCGCGTTCGAGAAAATGCGCCGTGGCCGCACTAATGGTGGCGATGGCGCCGGATAGATTGGTCTGGATCAGGTTCAGTTCCTGGGCCAGATCGCCCCGACCGATGGCCGTCATGTCATTGGCGCCGGCATTGACCACTATGATGTCGACACCGCCCAGACGCGCGAACAGCTCCTGCAGGATCGGCCCGACACTGTCGGTCTGGCAGACATCTAGCACGGCCAGTTCAACGCGCAATTGCTTGCCAAAGCTGGCGTGCAGTTCGTCGCGCAGCTGTTCCAGCAGCGGCAGGCGGCGGGCGGTGAGGCCCAGGGCATGGCCGCGGCGGGCCATTTCCAGCGCCAGTTCACGGCCGATGCCCGAGGAGGCACCGGTGATAACCACGGTGGAAGCTGCGTTGCTGTGCATGGTTGTAATCCGCTGAGTGGGGTAAAAGACCGTGATTGGCATGCCGCCTGCCGGGCATTCAGCCAATCGCCTGGGCCGAGTGCAGTTGCGCGCGCAGGGCGAATTTCTGGATCTTGCCGGTGGAGGTTTTTGGCAGTTCGCCGAACACCACGCGCTTGGGCACCTTGAAGCGTGCCAGCAGCATGCGGCAATGCTCGATCAAGGCTTGCTCACTCACCGCCGCGCCGTCTTTCAGCTCGACAAAGGCACAGGGCACTTCGCCCCAGGTGGCGTCGGGTAGCGCCACCACGGCGGCGAGCAGCACGGCCGGGTGGCGATAGAGCGCTTCCTCGACCTCCAGCGAGGAGATATTTTCACCACCGGAAATGATCACGTCCTTGGAGCGATCCTTGATCTTCACGTAGCCGTCGGGCTGCATCACTGCCAGGTCACCGGTGCGAAACCAGCCGCCGCTGAAGGCCTCCTGGGTGGCGGTCGGATTCTTCAAGTAGCCCTTCATCACGATATTGCCGCGAAACATCACCTCGCCCATGGTCTCGCCATCCCAGGGCACCGGCTGCAGGGTTTGCGGGTCGAGCACAGTGATGGCTTCCTGCAGGTGATAGGCCACGCCCTGGCGGCCATTGCGCTCGGCCCGCTCGCCAATCGACAGCTGCTGCCAGGCCTCATGTTTGGCGCACACCGAGGCCGGGCCGTAGGTTTCGGTCAGGCCATAGACATGGGTCAGGTTAAAGCCAATCCGCTCCATGCCCTCGATCACCGCAGCCGGCGGCGCCGCACCGGCGATCAGGCAATGCACCGGATGGGTGATGCCGGCCCGCAGCGCCTCGGGGGCGTTGATCAGCAGGTTGTGGACGATCGGTGCGCCGCAGTAATGACTGACCTTATGCACGCGGATCAGCTCGAAAACCGCCGCGGCATCGACTCGCCGCAAGCAGATATTGGTGCCGGCATTCGCCGCCAGGGTCCAGGGGAAGCACCAGCCGTTGCAATGAAACATCGGCAGGGTCCACAGGTAGGTGGCGTGCGCCGGCATGTTCCACGAGACCAAATTGCTGGTGGCATTCAGGTAGGCGCCGCGGTGGTGATAGACCACTCCCTTGGGATTACCGGTGGTGCCCGAGGTGTAGTTGAGCGAGATGGCGTCCCATTCATCGGGCGGCAGTTGCCAGGCGAACTGCGGATCACCAGCGGCGAGAAAGGCCTCGTATTCGATCTCACCGAGCAGCTTGCCGCCGCTGTAACTGGAGTCGTCGACATCCACCACCAGCGGCCGGGCGCCGGACAGCATATTCAGCGCCTGCTCCACCAGCGGGGCAAACTCGCGGTCGGTGAGCAGCACCTTGGCCTCGCCGTGCTGCAGCATAAAGGCGATGGCTTCGGCGTCCAGGCGGGTATTCAAGGTGTTCAGTACCGCGCCCGCCATGGGCACGCCAAAGTGCGCCTCATACATGGCCGGCACATTGGGCAACAACACCGCGACGGTATCGCCGCGCTGCACGCCGTGCTGTGCGAGCGCCGACGCCAGGCGCCGACAGCGCGCATAGGTGCTGGCCCAGGAGTGCTCAATCGCACCGTAGATCACCGCCGTGCGCTCGGGGTAGACATGCGCCGCGCGGGCCAGGAAGGACAGCGGCGACAAAGCCGTGAAATTGGCCTGGCACTGGTCCAGGCCGGTCGAATAAAGAGTGGCGTTGGTCATGGGTGGCTCCGAGTGGACGAGCGTGGATGTTTAGGTTCTGTGCCCGTTACAGGTTGAGGAGCAATGAGGAGCAATTGCGTAGGGTGGGCTTTAGCCCACCGCCCCAGAGCGCCGCAATATTGGTGGGCTGAAGCCCACCCTACACAGAACCCAGCGCCGACAATTCAGCTTCCCGCTCGGCGCAACACTTAACGAATCCATAGCCAATGTTTAGCGGCGGCGGGCGGCGCGCAGCCAGCCGAACGCCAACAGTATCACCAGACTGGCGAAGCCCAGCAGCAGGCGCACGTCGGGGGTGATGGCCGCGCCGTCGGTGGGCACCAGGTCGACATGCAGAGCGGCGAACTTGTACGGCATCATCTTGGTCAGGTAGTCGGGGTTGCTCACCAGCTCAAAAAAAGCCTGACGGCTGGGGTAGCGCACCACCAGCAGGCGGCTCCAGTTGTCGGCATCCGCAGCATGGCCGATCAGGTTGGTGCTTGGCGTCGGCCCCTGGCGCACGCCCTGCACATTACTGGCCACCGGCATCTGCACACCGCCCAGCAGGGCAATACCCATGGTCATCTGTTCATAGAGACTATTAGTTTCTTCCGGGGTGGCGCCCTTGACTGCGGTACCCGGCAAGGGCTGCAACTGCGGGTGGTAACGCATCAGGTTGAACATGTACACCGGCTCACCGTCGTCGGCGGCGCCCCAGGCGCGCATATCGGCGATAAATTCGGCCTTCTCGGCGGCCGGCATCGGCGCCAACTGGTCAACCCGCTGCAGGTAAGTCTCGATCTCGCCCTGGCTCAGCACATGGCCCGGCGCCTGCCAGTAACACAGCGCCAGAAACAGCGCGAGCAGTAGCGCGCCCAGGGTAAATTCAGCTGTATAGGTTTTCATGATCTGGGTTCCTGATTAAGCCAGTGCAGCGAGAATGAGTGGGGTAACTTGCTCTGGCGCGTCCAGCTGCAGCCAGTGGTTGGCGCCGTTGACCCGCAGGTAGCGAAAGCCGGCGTCGCAATAATCGGCGCTGGCGAGCATCTGCCGCTCGGTCAGAAAGCGGTCGCCATCGCTGAAGATGCCGGTCACCGGCACGCTGACGCGCGGGTAGCTGCGCGGCAAAATCAGCTGCAAGTTGGCCCGGTAATAATTGATCCCGGCCGTCAGCCGACCGGGGCGCGACAACACCCGCCGCCAGTGCGACAGCTCTTGCGGGAAACCGGTGAACAGACCAAAGACCTTCCAGTTACCCAGGCGCAGCAGCCATTCGGCGAAGCCGCGCAGCTGGAACAACAGCACGTAGTAACCCTTGAGTTTTTGCACCAGGCCGCCGCTGCCATAGGCACTCGGATGGCCGACCGACAGCGCGATATAACGCTCGATGCGCTGCGGATGGGCCATCACCAACTGCCAGCCGATCACCGCGCCCCAGTCGTGGGCCACCAGCTTGACCTTGTCCAGCCCCAGCACATCCAGCAGCGCCACCAGGTCGGCGATCAGCTGCTTGATCTGGTAATCGGCCACCCGCGTCAGCAGTTGACTGTCGCCGCAGCCACGGGTGTCCGGGGCGATCACCCGGTAACCGGCCGCGACCAGCGCCGGAATCTGCTCGCGCCACACCGCATGGGTGTCCGGGAAGCCATGCAACAGCAGCACCGGCTCGCCTGCGCCGACGTCGATCACGTTCAGCTCGACGCCATTCACCTGCAGCAATTTATGCGGGAAGCTCATCTCAGCGCCCTCTCTCAGACCGGCACCGGCTGGGCAGCCAGACGCCGTGGATCGATCAGAATCTTGGCGTGCAGCTCCGGGTCCTTGAGCGCTTCAAAGGCATTGGCCACCCCATCCAGACCGACGATGCCGGTCAGCATCGGCGCGCAATTGACCTTGCCCTCGGCGATCAGGTGCAGGGTGTCGCGGTACTCCAGCGGCGAGTGGCCGAACACGAAGCGCAAATCGATTTCCTTGTGGATGGCCAGCGCCGGCTCGTAACGGTCGACCTGCATGCACACCCCGGCCACCACCACCCGTGACAGCAACGGCGCGCCGTCGATGATCTGCTGAACGATACCGGGCACCCCGACGCACTCGAAAATCACCGGCCGCTTGGGCGCGCCGGCACCCAGCTTCTCGGCCAGGCGCCAGGCCAGATGCCAGGGAATCGGCAGCTTGCCGAGCTTCTCGCGGGTGCCGACCGACAACTCCAACAGCGCCGGCAGATCACGGATAAAGCCCTCGTGGGGACGCTCGGCAAACGGCGAACCCTGCTTGGGGTCGATGACGATATCGGCGCCGCAACGCTGCGCCAGGGCGCGGCGGCCGGCGGAGAAATCGCTGGCCACCACGGTGCCGACCCCTTGCGCCTTGAGCAGGCAAATCACCGCCAGGCCGACCGGGCCGCAGCCGACCACTATGGCGACATCCTTGCGGGCGATTTCGCTGCGGCGTACCGCGTGCCAGGCCACGGCCATCGGCTCGGTGAGCGCCGCCATATCGGCGGACAGACCATTGGGCACCGGCACCAGCGCCGACTCCTGCAACAGCATGCGTTCGGCGTAACCGCCGGTGGCAATCGGCGACAGGCCGGCCAGGTGGATATCGCCGCCGATGCGCAGCACCGGCTGGGCCACCACCCGGGTGCCGGGCTTGAGCTTCTGCTCGCAGCCGGGGCCGTATTCGAGCACTTCGCAGCACAGCTCATGGCCGAAGACAAAGGGCTGGCTGCTGGACGGCAGCTGCTTGCCAAAGCCGACTTTCTCCAGCAACGCCTTCATCGGATCGCACTGATGGCGCATGTGCAGGTCGGAGCCGCAGATGCCGCAGCGCAGCACCTCGACCAACACCTGCCCCCGGCCGGGAACCGGCTCGGGCAACTCGACCAGGCTGAGTTCAGCGTTCTGACAGACAACAGCCTTCATGGCGGCATTCCTCTACAGTGAGACGCAAAGAGCCGGCTAGCTCGGTGCAGAAAGTTTGCCGCCCGCCACCAGCAGAAACTTTATATTTCACGCCATTCGTATTCAGCCGCTGCGAGCCACCCAGGCACCATGCCTCGCTGCGAGTCCCGCCTGCCATTGCGCTATGTCGCGCCCCTTGCTGACGGTCTTGCAACGGCAGTGCGGACTCCGAGCATTCAGCTACCCAACACCGCCCTCGCATGATTGATGACTGGGGCTCGGCCTGACTTCAACTGCGCGGACAACGCGATTGCGCGCGGGTGCCTGAGCGCGCGGCAGGGACTACCATTAAGGCGGCGCTACAGTCGAGAGCTTCACCTTGGTGCGCTGCTGGACACTCACCTCCAGCCATGGGGAAGCGGTTTATCTGAGCATCGAATAAGTCTCGGCACACCTCAATGCAGGAAAGGTTGGCCGAGCAAACCCAGTCGAAAAGGAGAAGTCTGGTATGAAAACGCTCAACCTGATCGCGAGCCTCGCACTGTCAACCGCCGTCTTGGCGTTCAGTTCCAGTGCCAGCAGCGCGCAGCAAGTCACCGGTGAACTGGGTTCGGCCAACGCCACCAGCACCGCCGATGGGCAACAGCTGCCGACGCCGGAGCCAACGTTCGGCGGGGTGATCAAGCAAAAGGCCGCCGACTCGACAGCCTGGTGGGCGCCACGCATCGTGCCGCCGAAAGGCGCACCCAATGTGCTGCTGATCATGACCGACGATAGCGGCTTCGGCGCGCCAGGCACCTTTGGCGGTGTGGTGCCAACCCCGGCCCTGGATCGTATCGCCAAGGCCGGACTGCGTTACACCAACTTCCATTCCACCGCACTGTGCTCGCCCTCCCGGGCGGCGTTGATCACCGGGCGCAACCACCATGTGGCCGGCTTCGGTGTGGTGGGCGAAATCGCCACCGGCTTCCCCGGCTACAACTCGGTGATCCGCAAGGAAACCGGTACCCTAGGGGCGATCCTGAAGGACAACGGCTACGCCACCTCCTGGTTCGGCAAGAACCACAACACCCCCTTCTACCAATCGACTCAGGCCGGTCCCTTCGACCAGTGGCCGAACGGCATGGGCTTCGATTATTTCTACGGTTTCGTCGGCGGCGACGCCAGCCAGTGGCAACCCAACCTGTACCGCAACACGACGGCCATCTACCCCTTCGAGGGCAAGCCCGGTTGGAACCTGACCACGGCCATGGCCGACGAGGCCATCCAGTACATGAAGCAGATCAAGGAAATCGCGCCCGACAAGCCGTTCCTGGTCTATTACGTGCCTGGCGGCACCCATGCGCCGCATCATCCGACGCCCGAGTGGATCGACAAGATCGGCGCCCTGCACCTGTTCGACCAGGGCTGGAACAAACTGCGCGAGACCATCTTCGCCAACCAGCAGCGCCTCGGCATCATGCCTGCCGAAGCCAAGCTGACGCCCTGGCCGAAAGAGCTGCCCGAGTGGGACTCGCTTGGCTGGGAAGAGAAAAAACTGTTCATCAAACAAGCCGACGTATTTGGCGCCTACCTGGCCTACACCGACCATGAAATCGGCCGGGTCATTCAGGCGGTCGAAGACCTGGGCCAGCTCGACAACACCCTGATTATCTACATCGCCGGCGACAACGGGGCGAGCCCCGAAGGCATGCTCAACGGCACCCCGAACGAATTCACCACCTTCAATGGCGTTGCCGTACCGGTCAAGGATCAGTTCGCCTGGTATCCGTTCTGGGGCTCGGACAAGACCTTCCCGCACTTTGCGGCGCCCTGGGCCTGGGCCCTGGACACGCCCTTCAAGTGGACCAAGCAAGTGGCCTCGCATTACGGCGGCACCTCGCAGGGCATGGCCATCTCCTGGCCCGGCCACATCAATGACGTCGGCGGCATTCGCCGGCAGTTTCACCACCTGATCGACATAGTGCCGACCATCCTCGAAGCGACCGCAATCCCCGCGCCGCAAGCGGTGAATGGCGTCAAGCAACGGCCCATGGACGGCGTGAGTCTGGCCTACACCTGGGACAAGGCCAATGCCTCCAGCCCAACGCAGCACAACACCCAGTACTTCGAGATGCTCGGCAACCGCGCCATCTACCATGAAGGCTGGCTGGCGGCCACGACCCCGGCGACACTGCCGTGGGAACTGAGCAGCAAACCGGCGCCCGATGTCATCGACGGCTACCAGTGGGAACTCTACAACGTGGCCGAGGACCCGACCGAGTTCAATGACCTGGCGGCCAAGATGCCAGACAAACTCAAGCAGATGCAGGAACTGTTCTACGCCGAGGCGGCCAAGCATGACGTGCTGCCACTCGACAACAGCTCGCTGACTCGCTGGAATGCGCCAAAGCCAAACCTCACCGGCGGGCGCAAGGTCTTCAACTACTCAGGGTTACTGACGGGCGTGCCGAACAGCGGCGCACCCAGCATCCTCAACAAGTCGTACCGCATCAGCGCCGAGGTCACCATCCCCGACGGGGGCGCCGAGGGCATGATAGTCACCGACGGCGGGCGCTTTGGCGGCTATGGCCTGTTTTTGAGCAAGGGCGTGCTGGATATTCGTCGCAGCAAACCGGTGTTCCTCTACAACCTGCTCAACCTCAAACGCACCCTGTGGGCAGGCCCCGAGCTGGACGCCGGCAAGCACAGCATCGTCTTCGACTTCGAGTCCGATGGCCCTGGCCTGGGCAAGGGCGGGACGGGCGTGCTCACGGTGGACGGCCAGGAGGTGGCACGCAATTCCATGGAGCACTCCACCCCGATCACCTTCCCTGAAGACGAAACCTTCGACGTCGGTCAAGACACGCGCACCGGCGTCGCCCTGCTGGAGTATCGCTACGAGGTGCCGTTCGCCTTCACGGGCGAGATCAACAAACTCACCTTCAACCTCGAACCCGAGCAGTTAATGCCAGAGGAGCGTGCGGCGATGGCAAAAACTGCCGCTCAAGCACGCGATTAGACTCAGCGACGTATCGGCGCCTGTCGTAGCGAGCCGTATTCGCCACGGGGGCTTCCTTGAGATGTAAGTGCGGCGGTGCAGCGGATGTCAGCCGCGCGACGACATTTTCAGATAGTCGCGCAGCAGGGTGTCCAGCTTGACGGGCGCCGAGGGCAAGCTTCCGTGTGCTCAGCGCCGCGGCAATGCGCTGGACTGCCCACGGCTGTCCATATGTCACGTTGCGATGGCCAGAGTTACAGCTTGCGACAGGTGTCGATGACGATGTCGGCGAAGCCCTGCGGATCGTCCTCCTGAATGAAATGTCCGCCGTGCAGGGTCGGATGCTGCTGTTTCTGCGCGCCGGGGACGCGAGCGCGGAATGCCTTGTCGCCGCCGCCGGTGAACGGGTCGCCGTCGCTGAAACAGGTGACGAAGGGCTTTTCCCAGCGCTCGTACACCTGCCAGGCGGCGCGGTTCTTGGCCGCCTCGGGGTCGTCGTAACGCACCGGCACCAGGGACGGGTAGACGCGCGGCGCCGCCTTGAATGCAGCCGACGGAAACGGTGCGTCATAGGCGGCGATCTCGGCCGGACTTAACCGGCGTTGCATCGCGTGCCGCACGATGCCACCGATCGGGAAGCACGGGCTGAAACGGGAGAACTTTTCCCACAGGCGCCAGGTCAGCGACATTTTCGTCTCGCCGGTCGGCAGACCGCCATTCGACAGCACGACAGCGGCGAATCGCTGCGGGTTCTCGGCGGCCAGGCGTAGGCCGATCAGCGAACCCCAGTCCTGGCAGACCAGCACGACGTCCTTGAGGTCCAGCGCCTCGACCCAATTGAGTATCCAGGCCACCTGACCGGAAAAGCTGTAATCGGCTTGTGCAGCCGGCTTATCCGACTTGCCAAAGCCGATCAGGTCGGGCGCTAGCACGCGATACCCTGCGCCGGCGACCAGCGGAATCATGAAACGGTACAGATAGGACCAGCTCGGCTCGCCGTGCAACATCAGTACCGGGCGCGCGTCGCGCGGGCCTTCATCGACATAGTGCAGGCGCAGGCCCGGAGATATCTCGTGGTAATGCGCGGCGAAGGGGTAATCGGGCAGATTGGCGAAGCGCTCATCGGGGGTGCGCAGGATGTTCATGGCGTGTGTCCTCAAATGGTGGAATCAGGCGTCGAGCATGTTTCTCAGGCGTTGGCCGATGATGGCGGTGGCCTCGGTCATGATGCGGGTGATCAGTTCCTGCACCGTGGGCACATCGTGGATCAGCCCGGCGACCATGCCGCAGGACCAAGCGCCAGCGTCCATCGCGCCGTCCTTCATGATCCGCGGATAGACGCCGGCGACTTCCTCGATGATGTCCTCGAACTTGAGATTCGCCCCGAGCGATTTTTCCTTTTCGATCAGGCGGTCGACCGCGGCGTTGCGCAGCACGCGTTCGGTGTTGCGCAACGGGCGCATCACCAGGCGGGTGTCGAGTTCGCTGGCGGCGACGATGGCCTGCTTGACGTTGTCATGCACCGGCGCCTCCTGGGTGGCAATGAAGCGCGTGCCCATGTTGATGCCCTCGGCACCCAGACACAGGGCCGCCGCCAGGGAGCGGCCATCGGCCATGCCGCCGGAGGCGACGAAGGGAATCTGCAGTTCGTCGGCCGCACGCGGCAGCAGGATGAAGTTGGGGACGTCGTCTTCGCCGGGGTGTCCGGCACACTCGAAGCCATCCACGCTGACCGCATCGCAACCGATGCTTTGCGCCTTGAGCGCGTGGCGCACGGCAGTGCATTTGTGGATCACCTTGATGCCCGCTTCATGCAGCGCCGGCAGGTACTTTTGCGGATTGTTGCCGGCAGTCTCTACCACCTTGACCCCGCCTTCGATGATCGCGCGGATGTAGCCCGGGTAGTCGGGGGCGTTGACGATGGGCAGGAAGGTCAGGTTGACGCCGAAGGGCTTGTCGGTCATTTCGCGGCAGCGGCGGATCTCGCTGGCCAGCGCTTCCGGCGTGCGTTGGGTCAGGCCGGTGATGATGCCCAGGCCGCCGGCATTGGAGACGGCGGCGGCCAGTTCGGCAAAGCCGACGAAGTGCATGCCGCCCTGGATGATCGGGTGTTCGATGCCAAAGAGTTCGGTGATTCGGGTTTTCATTTGGTTTCCTGCAGAAGTTATGGTGGCTGGGTTGGATGCCTGCGGCGGCGTGTCAATCAGGTGCCCGTGAACACCGGCTGGCGTTTCTCGGCGAAGGCGCGCATGCCCTCGGCCTGGTCGGCGCTGGCGGCGCAGCGCAGGAAGGCGCGGCGCTCTTCGGCCAGCGCCTCAGTCAGCGATTGCTCGCCGGCACCGACGATGCAGCGCAAGGCGCCGGCCATCGCCAGCGGCGGTTGCACCGCGAGCTCCTGAGCCAGTGCCAGCGCCGCCGTCTTCAGCTCGGCGATGGGATGAAGCGAATGCACCAGGCCGATGCGCAGGGCCTCTACACCGTCGATCCGGCGCGCGCGCAGGACCATGTCGAGCGTGTGGTCGCGGCCGACGCAGCGAGTCAGGCGCGCCGAGCCGCCCCAGGCCGGCACCGTGCCCAGGTGCATTTCCGGCAGGCCGATCTGTGCGCCAGTGTCGGCGGCGAGGCGGAAGTGGCAGGCCAGCGGCAGTTCCAGGCCGCCGCCCAGGCAATAGCCGAACAGCGTCGCCACCGAGGGCTTGTCGAGCGACTCGATGCGCGCCAGTACCCGCAGGCGCTGGTCGAGCACGGCGTCCCAGCCGCCGCGCGCTTCGCCTTCGAGCAGCATCTGCTTGAGGTCCATGCCGACCGAGAAATTGGCCTCGCCTGCGCCGGTGAACAGCAGCGCGCGCACCGTCGGATCGGCTGCGGCGGCCTCGATCGCCGCCTCTAGGGCGTCCATGTAGGCGAAGCTCATGCGGTTCCACGGCGCGTCGTTGACGCTCAAGCACATGACGCCGCCGTGGCGTGTGATCAGTAGCGGAGGGTTATCGGACATATTCGGTTCTCCATCGGGAAATTCGCGGACAGGTAGCGTGCTGGCGTACCGCAACTCAGGTGAACACGCCGCCATATTGTTTGCGCAACGCTTCCTTCTGCACCTTGCCGGTGCCGCCCACCGGCAGGGCCTCGAGGAACACCACCTCGTCCGGCAGCCACCACTTGGCCACGCGCCCGGCCAGGAAATTCAGGATGTCTTGCTTCTCGACGCTCTGCCCCGGTTTGCGCACGATGAACAGCAGCGGGCGCTCGTCCCACTTGGGGTGCTTGACGCCGATCACGGCGGCCATCGCCACGGCCGGATGGGCCACGGCGGCGTTTTCCAGGTCGATCGAGCTGATCCATTCGCCGCCGGTCTTGATCACGTCCTTGGTGCGGTCGCGGATTTGCATAATGCCGTCGGCGTCGATGGTGGCGATATCGCCGGTGGGGAACCAGCCATCGACCAGCGGCGATTGCTCGCTCTTGAAGTAGTGGCTAATGATCCAGGGGCCGCGCACCATCAGTTCGCCTTGCGCGGTACCGTTGCGCGGCAGCGTGGCGCCGTTCTCGTCCACTACCTTGATCTGTGCGCCGAACAGGCTCTTGCCCTGGCGCGCAATCACGGCATGCTGTTGCGCGACGGGCAGTTCCAGGTGCCTGGGCATGAGTGCGCTCATGCTGACGACGGCGGTCGTTTCGGTCATGCCCCAGCCGTGGCGCACTTCGACCTGGTAGTCGTCGGCGAACTTGGCGATCAGTGACAGCGGCATCGCCGAGCCGCCCACCGCGGTGCGGCGCATGCTGGTAAATTTCAGGCCGTGCTGCTCCAGATGGGCCACCAGCGCTTGCCAGATGGTCGGCACGCCGGCGCTGACGGTGACCTGCTCGGACTCCATCAATTCATAGAGCGCTGGCGCATCCAGACGCGGGCCAGGCAGCACCAGCTTGGTGCCGGCGATGGGTGCGGCGTACGGGATGCACCAGGCATTGATGTGGAACATCGGCACCGCCGGCAGCACCGTGTCGCGCACGGACAGGCCGAAGATATTGGGCGTCACCCCCGACAGCGCCTGGAGCACGATCGCCCGGTGCGAATACAAGGCCCCCTTGGGGTTGCCAGTGGTGCCGGAGGTGTAGCACAGCGCCGCGGCGCTGCGCTCGTCGAATTCGGGCCAGGCAAATTCGGCGCTGCAGGGGGCGATCAGCTCTTCATAGGCCCACACATCGGTAAGCCCCTCGATGCTGGGTGTGTGGCTGGCGTCGGCCAGACAGACCCAGGTCTTGACGCCGGGGCAGTGCGGCGCGATCTCCTGGATCAGCGGCGCGAAGCTGGCGTCGAACAGCACCGCCTGGTCTTCGGCGTGGTTGACGATGTAGATCAGCTGCTGCGCCTGCAGGCGGGGGTTGCAGGTGTGTATGAGCATGCCGCTGCCCGACACGGCGTAGTAGGCCTCGAGATGGCGGTGGTTGTTCCAGGCGATGGTTGCGACCGCGTCGCCGGGCTGCAGGCCCAGCCCCGCCAGGGCGTTGGCCAGTTGCCGCGCGCGCCGGGCGCAGTCGGCGTAGGTGTAGCGAAACAGCGGGCCATGGGTCTCGCGCGAGACCACTTCGACCTCGCCGTATTGCGCGGCGGCATGCTCGACGATGGCCGAGAGCAACAGCGGGCGGTCCATGATCAGGCCGGTTTTAAGCATGAGAGTGTCTCCTCGGAAGGTTGTGTCGAACGGCCGGGGGCGAGTTCACATGGGCCAATTGCTGTGGCTTCATGCCGTTTGGCCGATGCCCGCGGCTTGCCAGTCGGCGAGGTCGGCGCCAATCGCCGTCGCCATCGCCGCGATCGCTGCGGCATTGCGCCGACGCTTGGTGGCGGTGAACGCGGCGGTCTCCAGCGTCAGTAGATCGGCACAATGACGGCGCACGGTTTCGCTCATCGTGTAGGCCGGTGCCAGCTCGTCGACAAATCCCGCAGCCAATGCAGCAGCAGGCGTGAGTGTCAATCCAAGCGTAGTCGCCGTGTGCAGCTGTGCAGGCGCCAGCCGCTGGCGACAGACTTCGAAAGCGAAGTGCGGCACGCTCATGCCGACCCGCACTTCGTTGATCATAAAACGCGCGCCGCCGTCCACGCCGATGCGCAGATCGGTCGACAGCAGCAGGAACGCGCCCATGGCCACGGCATGCCCCGTGCAGGCGGCGACCACCGGCAACGGGTAGGCGAGCAGGCGTTCGCACAGGCGCGCCCCGGCCTCGAGCATGACCAGCACTTCAGGCCCGCCGCGTTTGAAGGCCGCCAGGTCGAAGCCACCGGAGAAGGTGTTGTCACGGCCGCGCAGCACCACCACTCGGGCTTCCTGCTCGGCGCGATCGAGCGCCTCGTTCAGCGCGGCGAGCATGGCCACGTTCATGACATTGGCCTTGCCATCGTCCATGGTCAGTGTTGCAACATGGTTATCAAGCGAATAACCAACCAGAATATTCATCGTCAGTTCCTTTCAGTAATTACGCGTAGCGAAAGACCGGCTTGCGAGCTTCGACGAAGGCGCCGACGGTCTGGCCGTGCGGATTCAGAACCACGCGTCCTGCATCGCCAGAGGCACGTCGTCGAGCGCTGCGAGCAGGTCGAATTGCACTGCGGTGAGCGGCAGTTCCCAAGCAATGTAATAGCGCGCGGCCTGCAGCTTGCCGCGGTAAAAGTCGGCGTCGGCGCCGCCGCGTTGCAACCCCAGTTGTGCCGCCATTGCCTGCTTGAGCCAGAGCCAGGCGGCGACGATGCGGCCGAAGCAGTCGAGATAGAGATTGGCGTTGGCCAGCGCGCGGTCCGGATCGCTGGCCTGCAGCGCCACCAGTTGCGCGGTAATCGCGTCGAGGCGGGCCAGCGGCGTGGCGAAGGCGGCGACCAGTGCCGCCAGTTCAGCAACATCCCTCGCTGCGGACACGCTGGCATCGACGCTGGCGCGCCAGAGCCGGTAGGCCGCACCGCCCTGCATCGCCACCTTGCGCCCAAGCAGGTCGAGCGCATGCAGCGCCTCGGCACCCTCGTGGATCGGGTTCAGACGCTGGTCACGGTAGAGCTGCTCCTGCAGGAAGTCGCGGGTGTAGCCGGAGCCGCCGAGTATCTGGATCGCGAGGTCGTTGGCGAGGCAGCCGTAGCGCGACGGCCAGGACTTGACCACCGGCGTGAGGATGTCGAGCAGCAGCGCGGCATTCTGGCGTGACTGGCGGTCCGGGTGGGTGTGCTGATCCTCGAACAGCGAGGCCGCGTACAAGCTCATCGCTAACGCACCTTCCGCATAGGATTTTTGCGCCAGCAGCATGCGCCGCACGTCGGCGTGCGCGACCAGCTTGACCTGCGGTGACAGCGGGTCCTTGCACGATGGCAGCCGGCCCTGCACACGTTCGCGCGCGTAATCGAGCGACAGCTGGTAGCCGCGGTAGGCGATGCTGGCGGCGGAGGCACCGACCACGATGCGCGCTTCGTTCATCATCTGGAACATGTGCGCCAGGCCCTTGCCGACCTCGCCGACCAGATAGCCGGTGGCGCCCTGGCGTTCACCGAAACTGAGCACCGTCGAGGTGGTGTTGCGCCAGCCCATCTTGTGCAGCAGACCGGCGAGCTGGACGTCGTTGCGTGCGCCCAGGCTGCCGTCATCATTGACCAGCACCTTGGGCACCAGGAACAGCGAAATGCCCTTGACCCCGGCCGGTGCGCCGCTGATTCGCGCCAGGACCATGTGCACGATGTTCTCGGTCAGGCTCTGGTCGCCGCCGCTGATGAAGATTTTCTGCCCGTAGAGTCGATAGCTGCCGTCGGCTTGGACTTCGGCGCGGGTGCTGATGTCGCCCAGCGTCGAGCCCTGCGCCGGTTCGGTCATCGCCATGGTGCCGGCAAAGCGGCCATCGCCCATCGGCGCCAGGTAGCGCGCCTTGAGCTCGGCGCTGCCGAAACTGCGCAGCAGGTTGGCCGCACCCATGGTGATGATCGGGTAGAGCGTGGAGGCGATATTGGCCGCGTTGAAGTAACTGATCGCCGCGCGCAGCACCACTTCCGGCAGTTGCAGCCCACCCTCCTCCGCGTCCCAATGGGCGTTGAGCAGGCCGGCCGCGGCGAAGGCGTCCCAGGCCGTCTGGGTCTCGGGGATCAGGATCACCCGCTGACCGTCGAATTGCGGCTCGTTGGCGTCGCCCTTGGCGTTGTGCGGCGCGAACACCTCCTCGGCGATCTGCCGTGCGGTGTCGAGGGTGGCGTCGAAAGTTTCCCGGCCGTGCTCGGCGTAGCGCGGACGCGCCAGCAGGGATTCGGTATCGAGGAATTCGTACAGCAGGAATTCCAGGTCGCGTGGGTTGAGCAAGTTAGTCATGGTGCACCTTCGGGTTCAGCAGCCCTGCCATTTTGGCGGGCGTTTTTCGGCGAAGGCAGTAGCACCTTCGATGGAGTCCTTGCTGTTTACAATCGCCTGCAGCAGCGGTTCCTGGTTCTCGAACATCCGCGCGCTCGTCCAGTCCTGCGATTCGACGATCAGCCGCTTGCTGGTGGCCACCGCCAGCGGGCCGTTGCCGGCGATCGTGCGCGCCAGCGTCTGCGCCGCAGCGAGTGCGCCGCCAGCGCCGACCACGCGGTTGATCAGGCCCAGTTCATAGGCGCGCTGGGTGCTGATGAATTCGCCGGTCAGCGCCATTTCCATGGCCACGCGGCGCGGGATCTGCCGAGGGGTGCGCAGCAAGCCGCCGGCGGCGGCGATCAGGCCGACCTTGACCTCGGGAATGCCGAAGCGGGCGTTGTCGGCCGCGACGATCAGGTCGCAGGCGATCGCCAGCTCAAAACCGCCGGCCAAGGCGAAACCCTCGACAGCGGCGATCAGCGGCTTCTGCGGCGGCGTACCGCAGAGCCCGCCAAAGCCATGCCCGGCGACGAAGGGCGATTCGCCACGGACATAGGCCTTGAGGTCCATACCGGAACAAAACACGCCGCCGGCGCCGGTCAGGATGGCCAGGCGCACTTCCGGGCTGCGGTCGAGTTCGTCCATCGCCGCGGCGATGCCCTCGGCGACCGCGCGGTTGATCGCGTTCTTGGCCTCGGGGCGGTTGATCGTCACGGTCATGATGCCGTCGTCGATGGCTACTACTACTTCGTCACTCATGGCACTTTCCTCAATGGTTCAGGTGGGCGTGAGCCAAAAAACTCATGGGCGGTCGGTTCAGGCCAGGACCAGGATGTAATCGCGACGCTCCAGTGGACGGTCCAGTTGCAGGCCCATCGCCGTTTCGCCGCCGACCCGCTGCAGCAGCGCGGCAAAGCGCTCGCGGGCCTCGCCGCTCAGCGCGCGAGCCTGCGCGGCGGCCTTGTCGAAATGCCACAAGGTTTGTGGGGCGCTGGCGCGGTGGATGGTGATGCCGCGCAACGGGTAGTCGATCGGGCCGAGGGTTGGATGCACGCGGCGCTTGCCGTCAAGGTTGACCACTTGGCCGCTGGGCATGTCCGGGTTGGCGGCGAGCCAAGCGTTGAAGCAGCGCGCGTTGGCTTGCAGTTCTGGCGTCCAGTCACGGAACAGCAGCGCCAGGATCGGCTCCAGCGTCGGTGGCAAGGCATCGCCTTCGGGAAACTCCGCCGGGCAGTCGGGAAACTCGGCGTCCTCGATCACCGCCAGATTCATCCGCTCCACCCAGCGCGCGACATTGGGCGCGCGCAGCGCCATCAGTCGCGCCGGCGCCGGGTCGCGGCCCAGGTGAGCGTAGAGCGGCGCCATAAAGCCGAAATCGGCGATGCTCGGCTGGCCGCCGAGCAGGTAGGGCACATGCTGGAAGTGGATGTCGAGCAGATCCAGCAACTCGAAATAGGCGGCCTCAATGGCCGGTGCGCTCTCCGGTGTGCCGCCCATGCTAGCCAGCATGCCGCTGAAATAGGCAATCATCCGCGCGCCAGCCGCGCGCTGGGCTTCGCGGTCGTTACCGATATACGCGACACGGCCGAACTCGGCGTGCAAAAAGTGCCGCTGCTCGCTCAGGTAGGGTTCGCCCCAGCGAAAGTGCATGGCCGGCAGCAGCAGATGCTCGGTGGCATAGGCATCGAGCAGCCAGGCGACCGTGCGTTGCAGCGGCGTCGATGGAATCATCGGGTTCGCGGTGAGTCTTCCCTCCATGAACTCGATGATCGCGGTCGAGTCCTGCAGCACCTCGCCCTGCGGCGTCTCCAGAATCGGTGTCACACCCAGGCGCACGATGGGGCGCATGCGTGCCTGAAAATCCGGGTGCGAGGCATAGAACTCGCGATAGGCAATGCCCTTCTTGATCAGGTAGGCACGCACCTTGCCGCTGAACAGCGACAGCGCGCCGCCCCAGAGCGTGTAGCGGTCGGATGGTCGGGTATCAGTCATTGCTTGGTCCCCCGGATAAACGAAGCCGTGTATGCCGATCCTGGCTGTGCAAACCGTGACGGCTATTGTTGAGTTATTGCAAGAACCTACAATATGAGCATATGTTCATATTTGTAATTCGCATTTCACGGACAGTCCTATGCGCGCCGCTAACCCAAGAAGAACGCCATCCCAAGCACGATCGAAGGTTACGGTCGAGGCTATTTATGAGGCCTGTATTCAGGTTTTTCATAAGTCGGGGCCGGAAAGCCTGACGACCAGTCGCGTGGCCGAACGGGCGGGTGTTTCGGTCGGGACGCTGTACCAGTACTTCCCGGACAAGCAGGCCATGATGCTGGCCCTGCTGGAGCGGCACCTGCTGCGTATCGCCGACTTCGTCAGCGCTGTGTGCGAGGAGAACAAGGGGCAGACACTGGATGAAATGGTGCCGCATATCGTCGATGCCATGATCGGCGCCAAGATGGCCCGCGCCGATGAAGCGCTGGCGCTCTATCCGATCACGCTGGAAGCCCAGGGCGCGGCACTGGTCAATCGGGTGCTCCATCAGGGGCAACTGGCCATCTGCGATGCGCTGGCCAGCGCCGCCGGTGTGCGCTTCACCGATCTGCGGATGGTCTCCTTCATCTTCGGGACAGCGGTCATGGCTCCTTTGCAGGCGGTATTGGCTGCTGGTGCCGCGCCACCGCTGGTCGATGCGCTGCGTCAGCATCTGGGGCTCATGCTGACGGCCTATGCCAAGTCGGTGGCTGTTCCTGTCACTGGTCAGTCGGGATAAGGCAAGAAGCAGGATGTACGTCTTTTGGCATTGCTTTTTTGACGTTACCGCTCACTTTCGGCCGACGAAAGTTTCGAGTGTGCTCGGCGGTACCGACTCGCGCGAGTTGAATGGCCACAACCCAGGCGATGCCCGATTCGGTGCAGAGGATGGCGGCCGCGCCATCGGGCAGCGGGGCACACATCGGCAGCGTGATCGGGTAGATGGCCATGAACTTGCTGTAGGGCTTAGCGGACTCCGACCCCGGCGGCGGCACGATGCCATCACCCATTCGGACCAGGTTCTGGTGATTCTCCGCGGCGCGCGCGACATACCAGCGGCAATGGCAAAGACTGCCGCTCAAGCACGCGATTAGGCTCAGCGACGGAGCGCCATGCTGCTCCGTTGAAGTGAGCAGCATGGCGTCTGAGCGCGGGCTTTGGCGTTCGAGCTTTATTCGCTCGGGTTGTACCAGACCGGCGAGCTCCAGGCCCGCTCCTGCACTGTGCTGGCAAAGCCCGCCGGATGGGCTTTGCCCAGTTGATTGGCGTCGTGCTGGCTCCAGCGGCAGACCGGATTCTCCAGCACCCGCACGTAGTAGAAGGCCGACTCCTGCGCACGGAAGTCCGGGTCGGTCCAGGTGGTGGCCAGTTCGGCGGCGCCCTTGTCAGCGGAGATCGAGCAATCGCTCAGATTCACCTTGGCGCCGTTGTCGGCGCACCGGTGAGTCTTGGCATCGGGCTTGAGGCCGTCCGCACAGGCGATGTCGTACACCGCCTCAAAGGCTTCGCCGCCAGCCGCCCAGCCTTTGACCATCTGCAGCCGCTGCAGCGGCGCGGAGTGTGCATCCTGCATGGCTTGCACCAGAAAGCTCGGCGCTTTGCCGTGCTTGGCCGCGGGCAAATCGCTGCCCATTGGTACACCGCTGGCGTAGGCGGTCTTGATGGCATCCGCCTGTTGCGCCAGGCCCGGGGCGAAGTCATAGCCGGCAAACATCCGCACGCGCAGGCGCGAACCGCTGGTGGCGAAGGTTTCCTTGCGCTTCATCGCATCGAAAATCGCTGCACGGGTATTTTCCTCGGCCCAGACGCCGGTCAGCCCACCGGGATTGAGTGCGGTGAGCGGAAAGCCCAGGGCATCGGCCACCAGGTTGCTGTCATAGCCCAGGCGATAGCCCGGCGTGGAATCGGGTTTGCCGCCGTGGCCTTTCCAGGTGTTTTCCTCGGTGTCGCCGGGGGTGCCGTTGTGGTTGTCGGTGCCACCGACAAAGCCCAGTTTGTAGGGGTTGAAGCCCCACTTCGGCTGCTCCAGCAGGCCCTTCTTCAGCACATCGCGCACCGTGTCGTTGGCGGCAATGCAGCGCGGCGCATGCTGGCCGGTGAGCGGATCGATCTTCGCCTGCTCAGGCGTACAGGCCGGCCAGAGGTTCTCGAAGCCACACTGCTCGTCGTTGTTGCCCACCCCCTTGGCGCACTCGGAGCTGCCCTTGATCTGGAAGATTTCCACCAGGCTTTCCAGTTTGGCGCGCAGGGCCAGGTTCTCACGGGTCAAGGGCGTGGCGTCGCTGTTGCTCTGGCCAAACATCAGGCCCCAGGACCAGTTGGGGTTGTGCGGGATCGACAGCGCCTGGCAATCGCCCTGGCAACGGCTGTCCAGCCAGCGCAACAGCTCCTCGGCGAAGCCGTCAAAAGCACTGAACACGTTGTCGGGTACCTGGCTGCCACGGAAGATCACATTGCGATGGATCATCCCGGTGGAGTTCAGGGTCGGGCTGTATTCGAAGCCGATAAAGGTGGTGAACTTACCCGGCTGGTTATATTCATTGGCGGCGCCTTGAATATCCTGCCAAACGCCCTTGGCCGACTCGATGCAGCGCTCGCCCTGCTCGCCGCAGACGCTGGTGTTGTAATGGCCCTTCTGGGCGGCCTCCTGCTTGTTGGCGCCGACCAGGCGTTTGAACATCAGCACCAGGTGAAAGCGCATGCCGACGCAGTCCAGGCTCCAATAGCCCGACGCGTCCGGGTTGTTGCACTGCTCGAACATGCCCAGGCCTTCGGCATGGTCGGTAACCGCGGCAAAATCCAGCGGCGCCTTGAGCTGCTGCAGCTGGTCGGATTCGGGCAACAACACCGCCTCGCCCTTGGCGAAGCGATAGGCCATGCGCGGATCGTTCTTGGTGCCAAACAGGTTGGCGTCCATGGAATAGGTGGTGTGCAGATGGGTTTCGCCAAAATAGGCGTTCTTCAGCGGATTGGCCGGCGGCCGCTGATAGGCTTCGCTGGCGGACGGATGCCCGGGCGGATTGGGCGGGATCGGCTGACGCTGCTCGCTGCAGGCGACGACCACCGCCAACAAAGCGCTGATGCCAAGTAGCCAAAAGGACACCTTCTTCACTGTCGTATTCATCTGCTCTCTCTTATTAGCTAAATCAATGCGCTCATGCGCCCTGTACACCCAGCAACACGGCCATGCGCTGCAACAGCCAAAATGCCGAAGCCGATCCCACCGCGTAGGCCGGCACCTGGCGCAGCCACTGCGGCCAAGACCAGCGCAGCCGCCGCAACCCCGCCAGCAAGGCCAGCACGGCGGCAACGAACAGCAACTGCCCGGCCTCCACGCCGAGATTGAACAGCAGCAGCGCCAGGGGAATATCGTCCGCCGGCAGGCCGACCTCGCTCAGCGCGCCGGCAAAACCCAGGCCGTGTAGCAAGCCGAAACAGAAGGCCACCAGCCAGGGCCAGCGCGCCGCCAGCCCTTGCCGGCCAGCCGGGCGCAGCAGCTCGCAGGCGAGCAAGACAATCGACAGGGCAATGGTCGCCTCCACCGGCGCCGAGGGCATTTGCACATAGCCCAAGGTGGCCGCGACCAGCGTGATGCTGTGGGCCAGGGTGAAGGCGGTGATGGTTTGCAGCAGGCGCCAGCGGCCCTGCACCAGCAGGATCAGGCAGAAGACGAACAACAGGTGATCGATACCGCCGAGGATATGTTCGGCGCCCAGGGCGAAATAACCGGCCACATCGACGCGGCCTTGCGCCGGCAAACCCAACTCCACCTGCGGTGACTGTGGCGAGGCGATCAGCGAGAGGCTGCGACCATCCAGATAGCCGACCCGCACCAGTGCATTGACCATGGTCACCGGCATACCGTCGAAGAGGATCCGCGCGCCGTCCCGCAAACCCTGACTGCAGCGCAGCTGGCTGTGGCTGATGCGTGAACTGCTGGCGAAAATTTCGCTCGGCGCCGCCAGCGCCACACAGTCCGCCGGAAAGCGCGGCACTATGCCCAGCGCCGCGCCGCCCTGCACGGTCGGCACGCGCCAGCTGACACTGAACTCGAACGGCTGTTGTTCCTCGATCAGCAGCGAGGCCGGCAGATTTTCATGCGCGCCGGCCAGCAGGCTGAGGCACAGCAGCCAGCCACCGAACAGCCAGCGCCTCATCGGGCCGACACCTGGGGGCTACCGCTCAGTAACTCGGGCTCGGCGACGCTCACCTGATAACGGCTGAGCAACTGCTGATAGGCCCCATCGCGGGCCTCGGCCAGGCGTTGATTGGCCAGATCGGCACGCACCTGGTCGCGCACTGCGGCAAAGGACACCAGGCGCTCACCGGCCTGCTGGGTGACCCAGACCAGGTGCAAGCCATAGGGCGAGCGCAACGGGCCGCTCCACTGCCCCACCGGCAAGGCAAACAACTGCGCGGCAAAGCCATCGCCAAAATCGCGGGCCACCAACGGCTGGCTCTGGGCGGCGAACTCGCCGGGCAGCAGCAGGTTATCGCCCGGCACCGCCTGACCGCCGCGCAACTGCGCCAGCGCTTGTTCGGCATCCGCGGCCAGCGCCGCACCATGCTGCGCCTGGCTGAGATATACCTGCTTGAACGCCACCTCGGCCGGCGCGCCGTAACGCTCGGGATGCTGCTGATAGAAGGCCAGAATCTCCTCGGCACTGGGCTCGCGCACATCGGCCTGGGCGAGGAACTCCATCTTCTGCGCCAACCGGCGGCGGACTATCACATCGTCCTGGTCCATGCCGGTGGCCAGCGCCTGGCGGTACAGCACCTCTTCACGAATGTAATCCTGCAGCATGCCGCTCAGCTGCGCGGCGTCCGGTTCCTTGCCCCACTGCTTGAGCGCCTGGGCGCGCAGACGCGCCAGATCACTCTGGCTCACCTCGATGCGGTAAGCCTGACGATCGGCCGCCACATAGCCATTGAGCGCGAAGATCAGCGCGCCCAGCGCGAGGAACTGCACCAGGGGTTCGGCGCACAGGCGTCGCAGCCAAGAGGTTCTGCGCCGGCCTGCCGTTTCGTTGCGAGTCATCTAATCAGTTCCTGTGTTCGCCAAGCCCAGCGGCGGGCCTTGCCGGTTGTCGCCGCGACTGCAAGCAGAACGCGCGGAGGCCCTTGAGGCCGGCACTTTATCCTCACCCCGGCGGTAACTCTTGTGATTTAAGCGCAATCAGCACGCACTGCTTAGCGTCGCAGGGCACGTACCCAGCTGACAGCGAAGAACAGAATCAGCAGCACCCCGGCGAGCAGCACGCGCAGGTCGGCCAGCACCAGCTCGGCGCTGGTCGGCACCAGATTGATCTTCAGCGAGGATAGCTTGTAGGGCGCATAAGGCAGGTACTCGGGGCTGCAGAACAGCGCCAGCACGTTGCGCCGCGCCGGGTAACGCATGACGATCACCCGGCTCCAGTGGTCGGCATCCGGTTCGCGACCGACCAGATTGTGGCCCTGGGCCGGACCCATGAAGATCGGAAAGTCGCCGTCCTTGAGGGCCAGTCCGGTGACGTGCTGCTCGTAGTAGGCATTGGCCTGCTGCGGGGTCAGGCCGGTCATCTGCGGCGCACCGGGATAGGGGCGCAGTTCGGGGTAGTTGCGCAGCAGGTTGAGCATATACACCGGCCCGCCATCGTCCTGTAGCGCCCAGTCGCGCAGGTCGCGGACGATGGCTGGGCCATGGGGGCCGAGGTAGGGGCTTTGCTCGCAGACCTTGAGATAGCCGTCGATCTCCACGGCAGTCAGCTTGCCGCGGATCAACCCGGGGGTCTGCCAGAGGAAGAAGGCCCCGTAGAGGACCAACAGCACGAGGGCGAACAGGCTTTCGAAACGGTAGCGGTGCATGGTTATTCCTTGGTGGTGATGGAGTTTCGCGGGACTCACGGGCGGGGCTCCGCTCGACTGGAGAAGCGCTACGGTGCGTGCCTCTCAGCCCAGGTAATCGAGCAGCAGCGCATTGATCTGCTCAGGCGCATCCAGTTGCAGCCAGTGGCTGGCGCCGTCGATTTGCGCATAGCGCCAGGCCCCGTCCACGTACTCGCCGGAAATCACCATCTGCTGGCGCGCCAGCGCATGGTCGCCGCTGCTCCAGATGCCCAGGGTCGGCACCTGCACCCGCGGGTACTGCTTCGGCAGGATCAGCCCGAGGTTGTCGCGGTAGATGCCGATGCCGGCATACAGGCGACCCGGTCGCGCCATTTCGGCTTTCCAGTGCGCGGCCTCCCTGGGGTAGTGGGTGATCAGGTCGAACATCTTCCAGTTGCCCAATTTGAGGAAGGACTCGCCCAGCGGCGAGGCGCAGATCAGCACGTAATAGCCCTTGAGCTTCTGCGCCAGACCGCCGCGCGGATAGGCTTCGGGATGACCGACCGACATCGGCACGAAGCGCCGGATGCGTTCGGGGTGATGAATGGCAAACGACCAGCCGCACACCGCGCCCCAGTCGTGGCAGACCAGATCGACCTTATTAATGCCCAGGGTATCGAGGATGCCCAGCAGGTCGCTGACGAAATTGGCCACCTTATAGGCGCCCTTGCCGGTCGGTGCGTCGCTGGCGCCGAAGCCGCGCAGATCCGGGGCGATCACCCGATAGCCGGCCCTGACCAGCACCGGGATCTGCTCGCGCCAGACCTGGTGACTGTCGGGGAAGCCATGCACCAGCAGCACATCGGGGCCTTCGCCCTCGATCACAACGTTGAAGTCCAGGCCGTTGACCCGCAGCATGCGACTGTTGAAAGTGGGAAGTGGCTGCATGGAATCTCCATATCAGGATGGTTTTGGTCAGGCCTTGTGGCCGTTAAGTGTGGAGCCAAGCGTCGCCTTTTGTCGGATGGGTTGAGCTGGCGGTTCCATCGCGCAACGTCGCGATCAATCCAGACGCTGCACCGCTGGCGGGATCCAGCTCCCGTCCAGAGCTTCTGGCCGCGGCGCATACAGGCGCATGGTCACGCCCAGCGCGCCACTAGCCGGCGCCGGCAGCCAGTTGGCTTGTTTGGCCGCGCCCGGGTTCTGCGCTTGCAGATAGAGATCCAGCGAGCCATCGGCGTTATAGCTCAGGGCATCGCGGTCGCCGATGGCGAAGCGATTGAGCGGATTGGCCACCTGATAGCCTTCGCCGTCGTACATGGTCACCGACCAGAATGCCTCGGCCGGCGGCAGTTGCTCCTTGGCGAAATGCAGCTGGTAACGGTGCTCGCCGGTCATCGGCTGGCCGCTGGCATCGGCCAGGTTCAGCGGGTAGATAGCGTCCTCGACGGGAATGGCGCCCAGGCCGGCCAGGGTGACCACCGCACGCTTGAGGTAGTAGTTGCCGTACACGCCCATGCTGTTGGTGCTGACCATCCAGCCATTGCGCACCTGGCCCATGCTCGGCAGTGACGCCTTGAACAGTTGCAGACTGGTCAGCGGCGCCTGTTCCAGCGCGGCACGCAGCTGTGGTTCAGCCTTGGTCAGGTCGAACGGCTGGCCGACGACCAGGCCGATACGCCGCATGCGTTCGAGGATCGACCAGTCGGTGGCCTGCGGCGGATTGACCTTGAGCAGCTCGGCGGCGCGGCTGAAAAACTCGGCGGCGCTCATGCTGTTGACCTGGCGTAGCGGCTCGGTGTGCATGTCGATCGCCGGATCGCTGCTGGCGACTGCCGGCTGGGCCGGCTTACCCCACTGTGACAGCGGGGTGATGTGCATCTGGTCCTGCAGGCGGTTGACGTTGGCATAGTCAGCCGGGCCGTTGGTCTGGATCCGGCCGATGATCCACACATAGGGCGTCGGCGCCGGAATGCCGTGCACCCCGGCCGGCAGCTTGCCCTGCCAACCCGGCGGCAGCAGGGCCCAGTTGGCGGCTTCGGTACCGCTGGTGCGCCAGCCGGGCGCAGCAAACACATTGGTCCACATGTCGTAGAACGGCAGGATGTAGTAACGACCATCAGTGGCGGGCATCGAGACGATCACCGGCTCCCTGCTCAGGTCGAGCCAGGAGCGCGAGTATAGGGTATCGAAATTGGGGCGTACCACATCGCGGTTTTCCGCCCCTGGGTACGTGCGGTTGTAGCTGAAGCGATTCATCGGCCCGAAGCCGGGAATCTTGTCCGCAGGAAGATTGGTCTGTACCCGCCGGGTGATATCCATGGTCACCAACGGATACAGGTAGGTGTAGGCCTCGACGCCGATGCGCGCGGCTTCATCGGCACTCAGCGGTGCCGGCGCGGCATGCACCTGGGCACAGGTCAGAGTCAGGACCAGCGCCGCCAGGCGGCGCAGGCTCAGGCGAGCGGGATGGCGAATCAGTAGATCGAGCATGACAGATAGTCTCCAGACAGTGATGGACGGGAACCACGTCCCGCAACAAACAACCGCGCCAGCCAAACCGGCGCGCTTCAATACCGGTCAGCCGTCAACCGATATACGCGGCCGCCAGGCCGACGCGCTTGACCTTGGGCAGGTCCAGTTGCAGCACGCCCTCGCCGCCGACGCTGCTCAGCCAGGCGCGCACCTGCTGCTGCTCGGCCGCCGGCATGGCGGCGAACACCGCCAGCAGGCGCTGGGCCATCCACACCGGATAACTGGCCGCCGCGCGTTGGTGCGTAGCGCCCGCCATGGGGTAACTCAGAGGCTCGAGAAAGCGCGGAGCTTGTTGCGTGTCCGCCGGCAACTGCGGCAACCGGCGCACCGCATCGGCGCAGCCCTGCAGGAACGGCAACAGCTCGTCGAAGATCGAACGCAGCGCCGGCAGCAGCGTGCTCGGAATCTGGTCATCGGCGAGAAACTCGCCGCCCAGCGAGCTGTGCGGGTCGAACATCCGTGCGATCCAGGCCTTGAGGTGCGGCCGGGGGTCGATCAGGTCGCGCCGGGACAGCGGGTCACGGCCGATATGGGCATAGAGCGGGCCGATCAGGCCGTAGTCGCCCAAGCAAGGCCGATTGCCAAGGAGGAATTTATGCTGCGCAAAATGCGCATTCAGCCCATCCAGTTGAATCTCGCCGAAGCGTGTCAACACCGGAGCCATGTCCAGGCCGAAACCCAGGGTCTGGACATGCGCGCGCATGCCACTGGCAATTTTGCCGCCCATCCAGCGCTGCATAACCGCCGGCCAGCCCGGCAGCAGCACCTGGCCGGCTTCCTTGGCGTACCAGGGCAGGTGCTCGGCACGGTTCCAGCGGGTGTGCATGGCCAGCGGCAGGAGGAACTCGTCGCCCCACAACTCGAACAGGTAACTGGCGAAGCGCTGCACCGGCGTAACGGGGACCACCGGGCACTCGGGGGAGCGTTGTTCCAGCTCGTCGATGATCACACTGCTGTCCTGCAGCCATTCGCCTTGCGGCGTGAGCACCACAGGCACCACTGCGGCCTTGACCCGGCGCGGCAGCAGCGCCAGGTAGATCCAGGCATTGGCGCGGCGCTCGATAAAGGGCAGGCGCTTGTGCAGTAGGTAGCTGCGGATCTTGCCGGAGTAGTAGGAAAAATCGGCCCCGAACAGGGTGTAGCGCGTGGTGTCAGACGACATAAACAGTTCTCCGTAAAGCGCGGCAGCGGACGCCAGCAGCGAACCCTTGGCGCTGACCATGGACTGAATTATTGGCAAAGTCCGGCGAGAAAACTTGTGATTTAAGCCCAGATGCTGGCCTTGCCGCGAAATGCAAAAGAACCTGCACGACTTCACTTCCAGGGGCTCTGGCGATGCGCCCTGAGCCGGCGCAATGAGCAAAGCGCAGCCCAGGCTAGCTTGTGATTTAGGCTCAACTCGCTAGGCTTACCACTGAAGTCCTCACCGACCGGTCAGCCCCATGCCGCTTTACGAACCCCTGATTCCCGCGCGCTATCTGGCCCCTCTGTGGGGAGCGCTGCAGGCATTGCCGAGGTCGCTGCTGCAACCGGCGCTGGAAGCTGCCGGCCTCGACCAGGCCAGCCTGCAGCAGGTGCAAAGGGTGATCCCGCTGGCCCTGTTCGATCAGTTGCTGGTGATTCTGGCCGAGCATGACGGGCGTTCGGACCTGGGCTTTACCCTGGGCCAGACCATCAAGCTGGAGGATCACCAGGCACTGGGGTTGGTCCTGCGCCGCTGTCGCACCGCCGATCAGTTGATCCGCGTACTCACCCGCTTCTCGCGACTGGTCAGCCCGAGCTTCACCTTGCAGTACCGACGCGGCCCGCAGGTGGCTGAGCTGATCTGGCGGCCGGCGGCCTATATGAGCCCGCTGACCTTGCGCGCACTCGAGGAAGCCTTCGCCGTGTCGATGCATGTGGAGCTGCATGAGATGCTGGGCGAACGGCTGCTGCCCTTCGACGTTTACCTGTCGATGCAAGCACCCGCCCATCTGGCCCGCTACGCCGACCTGCGCCCGACACGGTTTTATTTCGGCTGCCAGGCAATGCCCGAAGTGAAGGTCGTGTTCCCCTCCGAACTGCTGGAACTGCCGCTGCAGGCAACACCCAGCAGCCTCGACCAGGACTTCTGCGCCACCCTCGAAGCGCAGCAACGCACCATCGCCCGAACCGAACACTGGCGTGAATGGGCCACACTGATCCTGCGCGAAGCCGAAGGTTGCCAGCCGAGCCGCGAAGACCTGGCGGCCCTGCTCAACGTCAGCCCGGCCACCCTGACCCGGCGCCTAGCCGCCGAGGGCTGCAGCCTGCGCGAACTGGGTAACCAGATTCGCCATCAGCGCGCCTGCGCCATGCTCGGCGAACTGCGCCAGTCGATCTCCACCATCGCCTACCGCTTGGGTTACAGCGACGTCGCCAACTTCAGCCATGCGTTTCGCCGCGCGGCCGGCCTAAGCCCCCGCACCTACCGCAACAGTCAAGCCGCACGGAATTAGGCGGGCGCCGGCAAGCGCAGCAGCGCGACGACTCAGGCCCCAAGCCGAGCGCAGCAGTTTCCACCCGGCCTGCGCTCAAGCCATTAGCAGGCCGTTTTTAATGCCGTATCGGCAACGCAGGTAGTTTTTCAACAACCTGTTAGTGCTTCAACAGCAACGGCCCTTTATAGGCGTCCATGATGGTCGAGGCCGCAAAGCCCTGGCTGACAATCTGCCCCAGGGCATTCATGGCTTCGGTGATGTGGGCGAAATATTTCTTATAACTGGGGCACAGGTAGTTCAGCCCCACTTCGCCATCGGGCGTGCGGGTGAAGCGATTCTTCGGGCACTCGCCATGGCAGGCGAAGAGATAGGGGCAACGCTGGCAATAGGCTGGCAGCGTGGTCTGCTTGGCCGCGCCAAAAGCCTGCTGCGCCGCACTGCTGGCCAGCGTCTGGAGGTCATCCTCGGCGATATTGCCCAGGCGATAGTCGGGGTACATAAAGTGATCGCACGAATACACCTCGCCACTGTGCTCGACTATCAGCGCCTTGCCACAGCGCGGCGAAAACAGGCAAACGCTGGCCGGCAGTTGCAACCAAGAAGCCAAGGCCCATTCGAAATTCATCACATGCACAGTGCCGACATCATTGCGCACCCACTCATCGAACACCGCGATCAGAAAGTCCCCGTAGGCCTCGCGCTCGACACTTTGCGGGCTGACGGCGGCCGCGCTGGCCGGCAGTTCGGCGAGCGCTGACGGCGGCTCAAGCGACAAGCCCGGCGGCTGGGCGAAATGCAGTTGCAGCACCTGCTCGGCCGGCGTCGGCAGGCGTTCGACCACCGGATTGAACTGGATAAACCGCCCCCCCGCAGCTTTAAGGAAGCGGTAGATTTCCAGGCCATGGGCCGTGCTCTGGCGGCTCACGGTGACCAGCACATTGAACTGCACCCGGTGCTGGCGCAGCAGCTGCAGGCCGGTCATCACCGAGTCAAAACTGGAACGGCCCTGTTTGTCGGGGCGGTGCAAATCGTGAATAGCCTGCGGGCCATCGATGCTGATGCCGACGGTGAAGTCTTCGGCGGCCAGAAACTGACACCACTGCTCATCCAGCAGGGTGCCGTTGGTTTGCAGGCTGTTGCGGATGGTTTTGCTGCCTGCATATTCGCGCTGGTAGCGCACCGCACGCTGGAAGAACTCGACCCCCAACAGGGTCGGCTCGCCGCCCTGCCAGGTGAACTCGACCTCAGGCGTGGGTTGCGCCGCGATATAGCCTTGCACGTAGGCGCGCAAGACCTCATCGCTCATGCGAAACTTTTCCCGCGGCGGGTACATGTCCTCTTTTTCCAGGTAGAAGCAGTAATCGCAATCCAGATTACAAATCGGCCCAACGGGCTTGGCCATCAGGTGCAGACCTTGTTGCTCAGCCGGACTGTCACTCATCATCAAAGCTCCTATGCCTCAGGCCAAAAGGGCAGCGTGGTCACCCCACGCCGCCCCCTTGGCTCACTGTGTTTTCACCCGGCCTGAATTACGGCATGTATTGGATATGCACGTCATTAATCACGCCGTTGAAGGCGAACGGAGCCTGGTCGAAGTAGTCGAGCGACACCGGCGCGCCCCGATCGAGCCCGACATCCAGGGTCTCGGTGGCACTGAAGGCAATAGGCGCGGTGAAAGGCACACTGTTCTCGGCGACCTGCACGCCATTGACCGACAAGCTGACCTCGGCCGGTACACCGCGGCGGCGCGACGACATAGTCAAATCAACAGCAATCACGGCATGCCCGGCCGGCAGTTTGTCCGGCGCTTGCAACTTGGTGCGCACCAGGCCAAAGCCGTTGTACTCGTAGGTTAGCCGACCATCTTGCAGGTACAGGCTGATACCGCCGCCGATACCGCCCAAGGCAAACAGCACACCATTGGCATTGGCCGGCAGCTCGGCATCCACTGTGACCCGGTTGTTGTGCGACTTGATATTCGGCGCGGCAAATTCCGGGATGCGCGACGCACTGCCCGGCAGGTGCCATTGCGCCTGGTCGTCGTAGTGACGCGGACGCACCATCACATCGAAGCTGGCGCCAATCGGATAGACATGATTGGCCTTGGCATCCTGATCAAATTTATCTTGCAGCTCGGCGAGTTTTTCCGGGTGGGCCGCGGCCACATCCTCGGCCTGGCCGAAGTCGTTATTGAGGTCATACAGCGCCCACTGGTCGTCTTCGGGCTGCCATTTCAGCCAGCCAAAGCGGTCACCGATCCAGTTCTGGTTCAGCACGATGGCCAGCTTGCCGGCGAAAGACACCAGCCCGGTCTGGTCCGCCACCCAGGGTTTGCGCGGGCCAAGCACCGCCGCGACCCAGCCGTCGGCGTATTCGGCGCGACTGCCCATGATTTCGAAGTACTGCTGCTTTTTGCGATTTTCCGCTGCGGCATTATCGAAGCTGTAGGCCAGGCTGATGCCATCCAGGGGCAGCTGCGGCTGGCCATTCAACTCGGCAGGCGGGGTAATCCCCAGGATGTCGTAGATGGTCGGCGCGATGTCGTTGACGTGATGGAACTGGCTGCGCACCGTCGCATCCGGCTTGATCTGGTTGGGCCAGGACACCGCCAATGGCGTGCGCGTCCCGCCGAAATAACCGGCCACCAGCTTGGTGCCGACGAAGGGACTCATGCCCGCCCAGGCCCACGCGGCATTGTAATGTTCTTCGACAGTCGGCCCGCCCAAAGCGGCCAGCCCACCGATTTTATCCAGGGCCGCCATTTGCTGCTGGGGCGTGGTCTGGATGCCGTTCAAGCCCACCAGGGAACTGATGGAACCCTGCATGCCTTCGGCCGAGGCGCCGTTGTCGGAGAACACGTAAAAGATCAGGGTGTTGTCACGCACGCCTAGGCGCTCCAGCTCATCGACAATCTTGCCGGCCTGGGTATCGGTGTGTTCGAGAAAGCCGGCATAGACTTCCATCAACCGCGCCTGGAACCTCTGCTCCTCAGCACTGAGGCTGTCCCAGGCTGGCAGCTCGGCAGGCCGTGGCGAGAGCTGGGTGTCCGCCGGAATCCAGCCCAACGCCTTCTGGCGCTCGAAGGCCCGCTGACGGTAAGCATCCCAGCCGCTGTCAAACTTGCCTTTATATTTGTCTGTCCACTGCTGAAACACCTGATGCGGCGCATGCACGGCGCCCGGCGTCCAATAAACGAAGAAAGGCTTGTCCGGCTGGGTCGCCTGGTGCTGATCGATCCACTCGATGGCTTTTTGCGCGATGTCTTCGGTGAAGTGATATTTCGGATCGTGGGGCGACTCGATCAGCGTGGTGTCGTTCACCAGAAGGGGGCTGTACTGATCGGACTCGCCACCCATAAAACCGTAGAAATGATCGAAGCCATAACCGGTCGGCCAGTGATTGAACGGGCCCTTGGCCACGACTTCATGGGCTGGGGTGTTGTGCCATTTGCCGAAGGCCGCACTGCTGTAGTTATGCTCGTGCAACACCTGCGGCAGGGTGGCCGCCGTCGGCGGAATGATCCCGGTATAGCCGGCGTTGTCGGTCGCCGCTTCAGTGACGGTGCCATTACCAACCCGGTGATGATTGCGCCCGGTCAGCAGTGAAGCCCGGGTCGCCGAGCTGATCGCCGTGGTGTGAAAAGCGTTGTACTTGATCCCGCTTTGCGAAATGCGGCTCAGGGTCGGGGTGTGGATCTCGCCACCCACAGTGTCGGCCTGAGCAAAGCCAGCATCATCGAGCATGATGATCAGGATATTCGGGGCGGCAGGTTGCTTGGCCTGGCCATCCGTCGCGCTCGGTTTACCCGCTACAGTTTGGGTCGGCGCGAGCGCGGCTGGTTCGGCGCAGGCTAACGAACTGGCCAGGCCACCAAACGCCAGAACACCCAGCGACAAGGATGAACGCAGCGGTTTAAAGGAACGCGATTGTTTCATGCAAGACTCCAGTTTGATCCGTTGATAACCCCATACAGGGCCTGTACTGCGACTCGCTCAGCCACTCGTCAAAACAGTAGTTCAATGCGTCACGAACTGTGGGTCACGACAACCGCTGTCACCACGGCATTGCTCTACAGTGAGAGGCAAAGAAGCGGGAAATTTTCAGCCACAAGGAACGAAAGTCTGCCCACTGCCCGCGCAATAAACTTTATATTTCACGCCAATCGTCTTCAGCGCAGCGAGTCGCCCAAGCCCCATGCCCCTCTATGAACCCTTCCTCTCGTCGCGCTACGTCGCGCCCCTGCTGACGATTCTGCAACGCCAGCACCCCAGCGCCCTGGAGCGCATTCTCGAGCGCGCGCAACTGCCGGCGCAGAAGCTGCAACTGGCCGGCGAGTTCATCACCTTCCAGGAGTTTGATCGCCTGCTGTGTGCCGCCTCCACCGAGCTGCAACGCGACGACCTGGGCTTTGAACTTGGCCAGAACATCAGCATCGATAACCACGCGGCACTCGGTGTGGCGCTGCGCCAATGCCGTACGGCCGACCAACTGCTGCGCCTGGGTGCGCGTTTCAGCAAACTGATCACCAATGGGTTTTTCTTCCACTACCAACGGCACGCCGACTATGGCGAATGGCTGATTCGCCCCGCAGCGATGCTCAGCCAGCAGGCCCTGTACGCCATGGAAGAACTGCTCGCGGTGTCTTTTCACAGCGACATGACGGCCATGCTCAAGCAGACGCCGGGCCTGGAGATTTTCCTCTCGATGCCCAGGCCCGCGCATGCCGAGCGTTACGCGCGGCTACGCCCGACACGCTTTCAGTTCAGCGCCAATGCCTTGCCCGAAGTTCGCTGCCGTTTGCCCGCGGCCCTGCTCGACCAACCCCTGCACCAACCGGCCGGCAGCCCACCGCTCGATGGCGTCGAGCTGGCCAACCAACACTGTCCAAACCAACGGACCAAGCAATACAGCCAGTGGCTGGCGATGATGCTGCGCGAGGCCGAAGGCGTGCAGCCGCGCCTGGCCGAGCTGGCGCAGATGCTGGCGATCAGCCCGCGCAGCCTGAACCGTTACCTGCAGGCCGAAGGCACCAGCCTGCACGAGTTGAGCGCCCAGGTACGCTGCGAGCGCGCCATGCTGCTGCTGGCAAAATCCGACGAGCCGATCGGCCAGATCGCCTACAGGCTGGGCTATGCCTCGCCGGCAAGCTTCTTTACCGCCTTTCGCAAACGCCTGCAGATCGGCCCCCGGGAATATCGCCAGCGCGCCATGGCCGCCCCCCCCGCAGCGCAGTAATCACCCGCGACAGAGCGAATGCCGCAACACCCCAGCCATTCGATTGGCTGCACCACCATGGCCGCATATGACCTTAACATTGGCTGATGTGAACCTGTGCCCGCCCGCGCTAGCCGGCCATAGTTCGAGCACCTTCATTGCCGACTCAGGGAGTCATCATGGCCAGCACCACACCGGCAGGTTTGCAGATTCGCCCGCGTCATCTGGACTTTAATTTGCCCAGCCCCCTGCCGCGTCACTGGCACGGCGGCGATGCCTTCAAGACTCATTTATTCGACGCCATGTCGGTGCTGTTCCCCGACGGCGAACGCTTCTTTATCGACTCGGTGCGCCAGTTCCGCGACCAGATCAGCGACCCCATACTCAAGGAGCAGATCCGTGGTTTTATCGGTCAGGAAGGCCACCACAGCCGCGAGCACCTGGAGTACAGCAATCGCCTGCGCGAGTTGGGTTACGACATCGCCACCATCGAGCGCCGCGCCCAGGCACGGATTCGCTTCACCCAGAAGAAATTCTCGCCCCAGCGCCAGCTGGCCGCCACCGCAGCGCTGGAGCACATCACCGCAATCCTCGCCGACGGCCTGCTGAAAAACCCCCAGGCCCTGGACGGCGCCATCCCGCAGATGAGCCGCCTGTGGCGCTGGCATGCCCTGGAAGAAACCGAACACAAGGCGGTGGCTTTCGATGTGTACAACCAAGTCTGCGGCAGCCGCAAACTGCTGCGCCGGGCGATGCTGATGGGCACCTTCTTCTTCATCCTCGACACCAGTCGCGGCATGCTGCACATGCTCAAAGAAGATGGCCTGCTGTGGAACTGGCGACTGTGGCGCGATGGCCTGCAATGGACCTGGGGCAAGCAGGGGATTTTCCGCCCACTGATCGGCGCCTACCTGGATTTTTTCAAGGCCGGCTTTCACCCCTGGCAGCACAACAACCTCGACTTGCTGGAACAGTTTCGCGGCGAGTTCGAGCCACCCGTCAGCGCCGCCGCCTGAAACTAAAAAAGCCCCGCGAGGGGCTTTTTTATAACTGCCAGATGGCTCTGGCAGCGGCCGGCATTGACCTTTACGCCTGCAAAAACCGCTGGGTATCGGCGGCGCTTTGGGCGGGAATTTCTTCCATGGGGATATGCCCGACGCCGGCATACACCTGCACCTGAATCGACGGCAAATCGCGCTGCCAGAGCGGTACATGGCTGGGTGAAATCCAGCGGTCGCGGGCGCCCCAGAGCAACAGCGTCGGCGTTTGGATAGCCGCCACCCGCGCAGGGGTCGTGTGCAATTGGTCGCGATTGACCTGCAGCAACACCCGGAAGATTTCCATCATCGCCTGACGATTGCCCGGCCGCCGGCTGAGGTCGTAGTAACGGTCAACCACGCCCGGCTGAATCCGCTTCGCATCGCCATAAACTTCTTTAATCCCCTGGGCGATCAGCGCCCGCGGCATCCACAACGGTATCAGTCGTGTTGCACCGGGCAGCGCCGCCGAAGCGATCATCCACGGCACCTTGGCCATCGGGTAACCGGCGGGGTCGATCAACACCAGCTTGGTCACCCGCTCGGGTTTGAGCAATGCGTAGTTCCAGGCGATATAGCCGCCCAGCGAGTTGCCGACAATCGAGGCCTTACTCACGCCCAGATGATCGAGCAGCAAGTCCAGCACTTCGATCATCCGCTCGGCCGTATACACGCCGTCGCGGGGTGGCCCGGTGAGGCCAAAGCCCGGCACGTCGAAACGAATCACCCGGTAGTCGGCGGCAAAGGCCGGCAACCAGGCGTCCCAGGTGTGCAGCGAGGCCACCACGCCGTGGATCAGCACCAGCACCGGCTTATTGCGGTCGCCCTCATCGCGGTAGTGCAGATTAAAACCGCCCAGCTCGATAAAACGTGAGCCGCAATCGGGATGGCCATAGCGCTGCTTTAACGCCGCCAGCGACAAAGAACCAAAGCCCAAACGGGCCATGCCCTCCGCCAACGGCGGCAACAGGGCGGAATTGGCAAGCGACATGCGGGCACCTCTAAATATTGTTTTTATCGGGTGCTTATCAGAGCACGCAGGCGCAGCCCTGGCGCCCAATCTAATGGTCAGTGGGGGCGAATGAGCCGGGCATATCAGGCCAACTCAGGATACAAATCAGGGCAAAAGACCAGGGTACAAATCAGGTGGCCAGCTCAGGGCAAAGCGCGGCGATCAGCAAGTCGCCCATCACCTGCTTGGCCTGCTCGATTTCGGCGCGTTTGGCCTGGCGACCCAGCAGTTCAAGGGATGCTGCCTCCAGTGCCCAAATCAGTGCCCGATAAGTCAGCGGATTGCGCTGGGACTGGCCCGCCTCCAGGCGCTCGATCAGCAGCCGGACCATTTCCAGATGGGCGCGCTGGCGATGGGCGGCCAAGGGCGAGTCGGCGCGCAGGGCTTCTTCTTGCATCAGCCGGATGATCGGCCCGACTGCCAGGTGATAGTCAAAAAACAGCGTGACCATGGCGCGCAACCAAGTCTGCGGACTGTCGGCCACCGGCTGCATTTCGCCAAAGCGCGCCAACAACAAGGACACCGACATCTGGTAGATGCTTTCCAGCACCTCCATCTTGTTGCTGAAGTATTTGTAGAAGGTCCGCCGCGAGACATTGGCCGCCGTCAGCAGGTCATTCACCGTGGTCTCGGCCAGGCCTTTGCTGGCGAACATCGGGATCGCCGCCAATTGGATATTGGTCCGCTGCAAATGCCCCACCAGCGGCCCCTCCACCTGCGCCCCCTGCTGGCGGGCGACCGCACGGTAACCACCGAGGTCTTCAAACACCGCGCGCACCGCGCCGTTTTCAGTTGCATCCAACGACATTGCCCCGCACTCCCAACCAAGGCGCGGGTGACGGCGGCGGTTGAGCTGAGTACTCTTGGCCACGCCCTCACCCACCGGACTGTTCTTTGCCGATGAAGCTAACACGCCGCTTGCTCTGGCCGCTGGCCATCCTTTTGTTGGTTATTTGCCAGCCGCTGCGCGCCGGCGAGCTGTTTTACCTGGGCGAGAAGATTCCCGACGTGCAAAAACCCTGGGACAGCGCCAGCTACCAGCAGATGATCCTGGCCCTGCAAAAACTCGATAAAACCCAGGCCAACGCCCTGCCGCGGCGCAGCGGCGAGTTCACCGGGCCGATCTACCTGCGCATGGTCAGCGTGGAAAACTTCAAGCCGCAGCTGAATATCTATGCGCCGCTGGAGCTGCGCCAGAACGAGGCCCGCGAGTTGTTGTTCCAGCTCAAGGAGCTGATGCGCCTGTACTTTGATTTCAGCGCCAAGCAACAACCTTACGGCGCCGAAGCCCTGGGCCTGATGACCTACTCGATGCAGCAACAGGCGGTGCTGTTCACCCTCACCACCGAGTTCTGGACCACCCTGTCGCCCACCGAGCAGAGCAATCCGGTGCGCCTCAAAGGCCTGCAGGAAACCAAGGCCGCTGCCGCCATGCTGACCGCCAGCGCCCTCGACTACCTCGAGCTGAGCAAACAATTCAGCCAGGAAGACTTGGTGCTCTACGGCGCCGAACTGGGCAAACAATTACCCGACCTGTTCGTGCATTTGCCCAGTGACGTGCGCCCGCAACTGCTCGCGCGCATCGACAGCCTCAGCCGCCAACACCCCTACCCCCAGGTGCGCAACAGCCTGACGGAACTGCTGCCGGTGTTGCTGATGATTCAGGCCGACGTCGAAAAACAGCAGGCGCAACCGCTGAAACGCCCGGCTCCGACGGCCAGCAAGCTCGACCTGTCGGCCCCCAAAGAGCCGCAGCTCTAACGGGCAGGTTAGAAATTGGGGCGGTCCCAGTTCGATTGCGTAGGGTGGGCTTCAGCCCACCGCATCTGAACAGCGCAATATTGGTGGGCTAAAGCCCACCCTACGCCTAGTCCGTCGTCGAGAGTTCAACCCCCATACGGCGCAACGAGTCACCAGGGCACAGCCTAGAAGTTCAGGCCGAGGCTCAGCGCCATAAAATCGCGATCAGATCGTGGGTTATAAGCGCCGCCAAAGAAGCTGTTGTAGCTCAGGCTGGCGTTGTAGCTGTTCTGAAACTCGGCCGCCAAACCGACGCCAAGCGCCTTGCTGCCCTGATTGAACTGCGGGCCGTAACCGTGCACATCCTGCGCCAGGGCCAAATTGGGCGACAGATTAAGCCCCGGCCACACGTCCGCGTAATCCAGGCTGGCCCGCGCCCGCCAGCCCCACGACTGCTCGGTGTAAAAGCCCTGCTCGTTACAGGCTTGGTCGCCCTGGGGATTGAGCGACCCGCACTGACTGTTATCCGGCAACTGGCCGAGCCCATAGAGACCATCGCGACCGAAACGCAGCTGGCTGTCCGCCACGCCATTAAGGTGGGCGCCGCCAACTTCGGCCTGCAGCTTGAGCTGCTCGGCGCCCAGCACCTGCTCGACCACCTGGGTAACGCCTAGTTGCAGCTGGGTCATGGGATGGCGCTGATAGCCGCGCAGCTGACTGCCGGCCGCCGCGTTGGCATAGCCGCTGCTGAACAGCGGATTGCCCGCCATGGCCGTCGGGTCCAGGGCCACCAGGGTTAAGTCGGCGCCATTAATTTGCAGCGGCATATTCGGGCTGTGGCTCAGTTGCGCAAACAACCGAGTGCCGCCGCGCTCGCGAGCAATGCTTAGGCCGTACTGGCGAATGTCTTCTGGGTAGCCCATTTGGTACTGGGCACTGGTCGCGCCGCTTAGCGGATCAACCTGCCCGACGGGCTGGCCAACCTGGGTGCTGAAGAACGCCGCGCGGCTGTGGTAGTTCAGGGCATACAGGCCCAGCTCGCTGCCGCCTAGCTCTTCTATCTGCCAATGCAACGCTACCCCGTACTGGCCACTGTCGCGGGCCTCTTGATCGGGCAGGCGCGGCACATAGCGATAACCGGCCGCCGCCTGCGGGGCAAAGTCGGAACCGGCAACCGCCAGGCGGGTGTCACAACCCTGGGCCTGCACATCACTGGCGGCAAAGTAAGTGCCGCAGTTGCTCTGCACCTCGGCTTGCCAGTCCAGTTGATAAAACAGTTCAGCCGAAAGGCTCGGCGTCAGTTGCTGGCCCAGGTGCAACAAATTGACCGGCAACGCGCCGTCTTCGATGGGCATCGCCGGCCGCTGCAAGGCTTGGCGGTCCAGCGGATTGATGCTGTTCAGCGGGTTTTCCAGCAAGTGGCTCTCGCCCCAGCGCAGCAGCTGTTTACCGCCGCGCAGGTTACCGGCCAGCTCGCCTTCGGGGCCGTCGAGCTGGTAGTTGTGATAACCGTAAGCTTCGAGGATTTCGCCGCCCGAGGCCTGGGCACCGGGCTGGCGGCCGTGGTTATCGATGTCATACAGCGGCAAGGACTGCTCCATCAGGCCGAAGTCGTACCAATAGTGGCCGCGCACGAACACCCCGCTGTCCCCCTGACGCAGCTCCAGGCCGTGCCAGCCATCGAAGCGCTTGGAGAAGGCATCGCCCCGGGCAAAATTCAGCCGGCCATCGTCGCCGGTCTGCGCCGCCGCCCTACCACCGTTACGCGTGCCGATCAGCTCGCGGTCTGGCGCACTCATGGCCCAGTCGACTTCCAGCGCCAGGCGCGAATCGAGGTTGGCTTCCAGCCCGCCAATATTGAACGGCACCGCCCAAGCCGGCGCCGCCAGGCTGCAGGGCAAGCTCAACAGCAGCCGCGCAAGGGGGCGCGAGCATAGGGTGCGAAAGACCGGGGAATAAAACGACGACATGAAGTTCTCAGAAAAAGGCTGCCGGGCACATCCGCCCGCGCGCCGCCAAAGGCTGGCAGGTCACGAATCGCCAAGTTTCCAGTGCCGGTCGGCCGCAGGCAAGTCTTGGCCGCGAAGCGCTATGGCAAAGGTTAGAGATTTATGTGGTGACTGCAGCCCAGTTGCAGACCTTATCTTGTAGGGTGGGCTTCAGCCCACAGTGCTTGATAAGGGCCTTGGTGGGCTAAAGCCCACCCTACATTTTGCATTCAACACATAACTGGTTCAGCCCCAATAAAAAACGGGTTGCCCGCAAATGCCGGCAGCCCGTTTCAATGCAACACAGCAGCGCAGGCTTTACGCCTCGGCATACGCCTTGGCGGTTTAGGCCGCGCTGGATTTAGCCCCTAGACACTCGACAAGCAGTCGCTGTTGTCGGCTTGCCACTTGGCCACTTCAACCCGAATCAGCTTCTTATCCAGCTTGCCGACGCTGGTTTTCGGAATTTCGCTGACCACCGCGATCTGCCGTGGAATACCCCACTTGTTGATCCGGCCTTCGTCCACATAAGGCAGCAGGTGTTCCTGCAAGCCCTTGGCATCCAGCGTTTGGCCCTCGTGCAGCACCACCAAGGCGAACGGGGTTTCACTCCAGCGCGGGTCGGGCACGCCGATCACCGCCACTTCGCGTACGGCGGCATGCCGGCTGATCAGGTCTTCCAGCTCCAGCGAGGAAATCCACTCGCCGCCGGTCTTGATCACATCCTTGATGCGGTCGCGGATGTCGATGTAACCCAGCTCGTCCAGGGTCGCCACGTCGCCGGTGTGCATCCAGCCGTTTTCCCACAGCTCGGCGCTTTTTTCCGGCTCGCGGAAGTAGCCCTGGGTCAGCCAAGGTGAACGCAGTACCAGCTCGCCCTGGGTGTGGCCATCGGCCGGCAAGTGATTACCCTCGCTGTCCATGATCGCCACTTCCACCAGGGCCACCGGCACGCCGGCTTTGATCCGGTAATTGATCTGCTGGTCTTCGCTGGCGGCCAGCAGCTCTTCGTTGACGTAGGCGCAGGACACGATCGGGCAGGTTTCCGACATGCCATAAGCGGCGGTCAGCTGAATGCCACACTCCTTGGCCCGCAGATAGAGCGAACGGGTCAAGGCGGCGCCGCCGATAATCACCCGCCAGCCGTTGAAGTTCAGGCCTTGGGCGGCCTTGGTACCCATCACCATTTGCAAGATGGTCGGCACGCAGTGAGAGAAGGTGACCTTCTCGCGCTTGAACAACTCCACCAGCAGTTCCGGCTCATAGCGGCCCGGATACACCTGCTTGATGCCCAGCATGGTCGCCACGTAGGGCATGCCCCAGGCGTGCACATGGAACATCGGGGTGATCGGCATATACACATCATCGGTGCCCATCAGCCGAATGCTGTCGAGCGAACCGGTGGTGGTGGCCAGCGCCATTGTGTGCAGCACCAACTGGCGATGGGTGAAGTACACACCCTTGGGATTGCCGGTGGTGCCGGTGGTGTAGAAGGTGGTGGCGACCGAGTTCTCGTCAAAATCGGCAAAGGCATAGCTCGGGCTGGCGGCGGCCAACAGGTTTTCGTACTCACCCACCAAGTTAAACAACTCGGCGCTCTTGGCTTCGCCGTCGGTGAGCAAAATGGTCTTTTGCACCGTTTGCAGGTGCGGGGCTATGGCATTGAACACCGGCACAAAGTCGCTGTTGATCAGCACGAATTTGGCTTCAGCGTGATTCATGGTGTACAAAATTTGCTCAGGCGACAGCCGGACGTTGACGGTCTGCAGCACCGCGCCGAGCATGGGCACGGCAAACATGCATTCCAGGTAGCGATGGCTGTCCCACTCCATCACCGCCACGGTGTCGCCGGCCTGTACACCGGCCTCGGTCAACACGTTGGCCAGCCGCGCGATGCGCTCTACCAGGGTCGGGTAACTGAAGCGCAGCTGGTCGCGATAGACGATCTCACGGGTGCGCTCGTAGCGGGCGCCCGACAGCAACAGGCTTTTGATCAAGAGGGGCGATTGGTGGGCATTGGCTGCCGGGGCTATTACACGCGTCTGCAACATGAAAGAGACCTCAAAGCTGGATTTATTGTTGAATTTTTATTGCTGCAATTGAAGGTGCTCAGAGAGCATTGATCCGAACAACGATCCCTTGACGACCGTAGAGCACAAAAAAACACCATTCGTGACTCTTTTTGCGTTTACGGTCACCCGTAGAATAAACTCCAGAAATAGACCGCATGTCCGAGCGTAGTGGTTTTCACGCCAGCGGATAAAGCAGTTTCTTCCACCCTCCCCTTATTACATGACAAAGGTAGAGTTTGATGTCCGATATCGTCATCGTCAGCGGCGCCCGCACCCCCATGGGTGGTTTCCAGGGCAGCCTGTCCAGCGTTCCGGCCGTTGAGCTGGGCGCCATCGCCATCCGCGAAGCCGTGGCCCGCGCCGGCATTGATGCCAGCGATGTGGAGGAAGTTATCATGGGTTGCGTGCTGCCGGCAGGCCTCAAACAGGGCCCGGCCCGACAAGCGGCACTAAACGCCGGACTGCCCAGCGCAGCCGGTTGCACCACGGTTAACAAACTCTGCGGCTCGGGCATGAAAGCCGTGATGCTGGCCCACGACGCCCTGAAAGCCGGCAGCAACAGCGTAATGGTCGCCGGCGGCATGGAAAGCATGTCCAACGCCCCCTACATTCTGGAAAAAGCCCGCACCGGCCTGCGCATGGGCCATGGCGAAATCAAGGACCACATGTTCCTCGACGGCCTGGAAGACGCCCGCACCGGCCGCCTGATGGGCTCCTTCGCCCAGGAAACCGCCGATGCTTACGGCATCACCCGCGAAGAGATGGACGCCTACGCGATTGAGTCGCTCAAGCGCGCGCAAAACGCCATCAACAGCGGCTGGCTGGCCAGCGAAATCGTGCCGGTCACAGTCACTAGCCGTAAAGGCGAAGTGCTGGTGAAAGACGACGAGCAACCGCTGAACGCTAACCTGGACAAGATTCCGACGCTGAAACCGGCCTTCCGCAAAGACGGCAGCATCACCGCCGCCAACGCCAGCTCGATTTCCGACGGCGCCAGTGCCGTGATCATGATGACCGCCGCCGAAGCCGCCCGCCGTGGCCTCAAGCCCTTGGCCAAGATCGTCGCCCACGCCACCCAGAGCCAGGACCCGAGCGAGTTCACCATCGCGCCCATCGGTGCGATCAGCAACCTGCTGAAAAAAGCCGGTTGGGACAAGGCCGATGTCGACCTGTTCGAGATCAACGAAGCCTTCGCCATGGTGACCATGCTGGCCATGCGTGAGCACGACCTGGACCACGCCAAGGTCAACATCTACGGCGGCGCCTGCGCCCAGGGCCACCCGGTGGGTTCGACCGGCTCGCGGATCATCATCACCCTGATCAACGCCCTGCAACGCACCGGCGGCAAGCGTGGTGTGGCCTCGCTGTGCATCGGCGGCGGCGAAGCGACTGCGGTGGCCATCGAGCTGATTTAAGTAGTTTTTGTAGGGTGGGCTTTAGCCCACCAGTGCTGGACAAGAGCTTTGGTGGGCTAAAGCCCCACCCTACGTTTTGCGCCCAACACGTAATTAGCTATAGAAAAGCCCCGAATCTTCGGGGCTTTTTTATGCGCGGCTAAAACTCAGTGCAGCTCGCTCAGCGCCACTTTAATCCCCAGCGCCACCAGCACCGCACCCATCATCCGGTCAAACCAATGACCCAGGCGGATAAAACCATTGCGCACCCGCGCATGGCTGAACAACATGGCCACCGCGCAAAACCACGCCGCCGTCGCCACCGCCAGATAGGCGCCGTAACCGGCCTGTACCAGCAACGGCGTTTGCGGGCTGATCACCAGGGTGAACAACGACAGAAAGAACAAGGTCGCCTTGGGGTTTAAGCCGTTAGTCACAAAGCCACGAACAAAGGCGCCACGGGCGGTCACCGCCACTGCGTCAAGCGCCTGCTGGGCTTGCAGGGGGTCAGCCGGCTTAGCCCTGAGCGCGCGTATACCGATGTAAATCAGGTAGGCCGCCGCCAGCCATTTGAGCAGGTTAAACAGCATGATCGACTGCGAGACGATCAAGCCGATGCCCAGCAGGCAATAGCCGACATGCACCAGAATCCCGCTGCCAACCCCGATGGCGGTCCAGATCCCGGCATGCCGACCGCTGCTGACGCTTTCGCGCACCACTATGGCGAAATCCGGCCCAGGGCTGGCGACCGCCAACAAATGCACCAAGGCCACCGTGAGAAATTCTGTCCAGTACATGGGCTGCGCCACCGCAAATAAGCTTCTGATAGGCTGGTCAGCTTAATCCCTCGTTCAATCACAAGAAAAGGTACAGCTGGTGAATAAAATCAGCCGCGCGGTATTTCTCGATCAGGCCTCCCTTGATCTGGGTGACCTCGACCTAAGCCCACTGCAGGCGACCTTTGATGAGCTGCAACTGCATGAGCAAAGCCGCCCCGAACAAGTGCTCGAACGCCTGCACGGCGCCAGTGTGGCGATCATTAATAAGGTGGTGCTCGACGCCGCCACCCTGGCCGCCTGCCCGCAACTCAAGCTGATTCTGGTCGCTGCCACCGGCACCAACAATGTCGATCTGGCCGCCGCCCGGGCGCTCGGCATCTGCGTCAGCAACTGTCAGGCCTATGGCACCCAGGCAGTTGCCCAACACACATTGATGTTGCTGCTAGCCTTGGCCGGCAGCTTGCCCGATTACCAGCGCGCGGTAGCCGCCGGGCGCTGGCAACAGGCCGCGCAATTTTGCCTGCTGGATTTCCCGATTATCGAACTGGAGGGCAAGACCCTCGGCCTGCTCGGCCATGGCGAACTGGGCAGCGCAGTGAGCCGCTTGGCGCAGGCCTTTGGCATGCGCGTGCTGCTCGGCCAACTGCCCGGCCGCCCAGTGCGCGCCGACCGTTTGCCGCTGGCCGAACTGTTGCCGCAAGTCGATGCCCTCAGCCTACATTGCCCGCTCACCGAGCAGACCCGCAACCTGATCGGCGCCGCGCAATTGGCCGCGATGAAGCCGAGCGCGTTGCTGCTAAATACCGCCCGCGGTGGCTTGGTTGACGAACTGGCGCTGGCCGCAGCGCTACGCGCCGGTCGCTTGGGCGGCGCAGCCTTTGATGTGCTCAGCGTCGAGCCACCGAGCGCCGGTAATCCCTTGCTGGCCGCCGACATTCCACGGCTGATCATCACCCCCCATTGCGCCTGGGGCAGCCGTGAGGCGCGGCAGCGCATAGTGCTGCAGCTGGCGGAAAACGCCCTGGGCTATTTCGCCGGTGCGCCGCGTCGGCAGGTCGGCTAAGCTGCCCCCCTTTTTTCTGCACCCAGGAGCCATCCATGGACCCGCGAAGCGAAGTACTGCTGCGTCAGCCCGCCCTGTTTACCGGCAATCTGCTACTCGCCGGTTTGCCGGCCGACGACTTGCTCGCGCAATTGCCCGCGGCTCATGGCTGGAGCTGGCTGGTGGGCGAACACGCGACCCTCAGCCGCCGTTTTGTTGAGCGTTGCCAGTTCGGCATCACGGCCCCTGAGCGCGCTTTCGAGGCGGCAGTGTTGTTTTTGCCCAAGTCCCGCGAGCTGTGCGATTACTTGCTGCACGCACTGGCGTCGCGCCTGGCCGGTCGTGAACTGTTTCTGGTCGGGGAAAAACGCGCCGGCATCGAACGCGCCGCCAAACAGCTGGAGCTGTATGGCAAACCGTGCAAGCTCGACAGCGCCCGCCATTGCCAGCTCTGGCAAGTGACGGTCGACCAGGCGCCGGCAGCGCCTGACCTGCATGCGCTGGCGCAACGCTATGAACTGCCATTGGCCGACGGTCCGCTCAGCGTCATCAGCCTGCCTGGGGTGTTCAGCCATGGCCGGCTGGATCGCGGCACCGCCTTGCTGTTGCAACAACTGGACAATCTGCCGAGCGGTCATCTGCTGGACTTTGGTTGCGGGGCCGGCGTGCTGGGCGCCACCCTTAAACGCCGCTATCCACAGAGCCGGGTGAGCATGCTCGACGTTGACGCCTTTGCCCTCGAAAGCAGCCGGCTGACCCTGGCCGCCAATGGCCTGGAGGCCGAGGTCATAGGTGGCGACGGAATTAACGCCGCGCCGCTGGAGCTGGATGCGATCCTCACCAACCCGCCCTTTCACCAGGGCATCCACACCGAATACCAGGCCACCGAAACCCTGCTGCGCCAGGCCGCGCAACACCTCAAACCAGGCGGCGAACTGCGTCTGGTGGCCAACAGCTTCCTCAAATACCCGCCGCTGATCGAGCAACACCTGGGCCCCTGCGTGACCCTCGGCACCGGCGATGGCTTTCATCTGTACCAGGCCAAACGCCCGCCAGTGCTGGCTAAGCCACGCCGCGAACGCGAGCCGCGAGACCCCAGCCGCCGTTACTAAGTGCCAGACCAGACTCGGCGCTGCTCAACCGCGGGTTGTCCTTGGCGCCACACTTGGGCAAAATGCGCCCCGTCCTAGGGGAGTAATCTCTCGCCAGCGCCGGGTTTATCTCGGTGGTTCTAGATCGTGTGAAACGTAGCGAGCGAAGGTTAGGCAAGGCAAAAACAGGCGAGGACGCGGAGTTTACGAGTTGTAAATGAGCAGTCCGAGCCTGTTTTTAACGCGGCATAAC
>C687J26845_10000117_pt1 | contig 50832 bp, 38 predicted proteins | sample RifCSPlowO2_12_FD_26845 | JGI IMG/M metagenome (IMG submission 26845)
AAACTGCTGCGCAAACTCAAAGCCACGCCTGCGTTGTAAAGACGGTTAAATCGGCTTGGCAAGCCGCTGCTTTGACTACGCTGTAGGCAAGCCTCGGACACAGGGGCTGCAGACAAACCCGTCGAGGATGCGTGTAGATGCGTTGGCCGTCAGCGTTTTGCCCGGGTTGCCGAGGCCACAATTTGCGCTTGTTGTTACTGCTGCGCGGCGCTTTGCTCGCCACGCTGCTGCTCAGTCTGGGCGTGGTCCAGGCTGAACCTGCGCCGCCCGCCAAGCGCATCCTGTTATTGCATGCTTGGGCCCAGGGCAATCCATGGCCGGAGTCGATCAATAGTGGCGTGCGGCAAGGCTTGGCGGCTGCCGCGCAGCCCGTTGAGCTGTATATCGAAAATGCCGATACCACCCGCTTTAGGACCAGGGACTACGCCGCGCTGGCCGAATTTATCGGTCACAAATATGCCCAGCAGCCACCGGATATTCTGCTCGCGGCGGATGAGCAATCACTGGAGTTTGTCTCGCGTTATCGCGCGCAACTGTTTGCCGATAAGCCTTTGGTGTTCGCCAGTTTTCCAAAGCTTAATCAGGCCCAATTGGCCCAACTCGGCACTGCCTACCAAGTATTGGACTCACAAGATGTGGCCGGTAACTTTCAGCTGATCCAGACGTTTTTACCCAAGGTCCGCACCCTGGTGCTGTTGGGCGATGCGGCGACGGCGGTGGGTCGTGAGGGCCTTGCTCAGGCGATTGAGCAGGTGCGCGATCAGTTTGTCGAGGTACGCGATCTGCGGGCGACGCCGATCGGCGAGCTGGAAAAAATATTGCCCGACCTGCCCACCGACAGTGCGGTGTTTGTCTCTACCTGGATTCGTGATGAGCAGGGCCGCTTACTCGATCCCTTTGTGACGCTGCCCAAGCTGCTCGCGCTGTTGCAGGTGCCTAGCTTCACGGGGCTGGATTTGGCACTTGGCTTTGGCATCACCGGCGGCAAAGTCACCAGCGGCGAGTGGCGGGGTCAGGCGTTGGCAACGTTGGCCCTGCAGTTATTGAACGGCCCCAGCGCGGCCCAGGCGCGAACCCAGGTGGCGCACCAGGCGGTGATGTTCAATTATCCGGCCTTGCAGCGGCTGGGGTTGGCACAGCAACCCTTGCCGGCTGGCAGCATGCTGCTGAATAAACCCAAGGCGTTTTATGAAACTAATCCGCAGGCTTTTTTCGGCGCCCTGGCGGCGATTGTCTTGCTGTTGGCCACCATTGGTTTCTTGATTAGCCTGCTGCGGATGCGCCAGCGCGCCACCGAGCAACTGCTGGAGGGTGAGGCGCGCTATCGCCTGTTGTTCGAACACAACCCCTCACCGATGCTGGTGTATGACACCGAGCGACTCACCTGCCTGGCGATTAATCAGGCCTTTACTCAGGCCTTTGGCTACAGCTTTGCCGAGCTGGCGACGTTGCCGGTCAGCGTGCTGATTGAGCCGGCACAGCACCCAGCCTTGCTGGAGGCGATTCGCCAGGCCCCCACTGACATCAACAGCGCCGCCCTAAGGAGCCAATGGCGTAGCGTCACCCGCAGTGGCGAGTTGCGCGATATCGAGATCAGCACGCAAGCCATTCGCTTAAACCAGCAGCCGGCGCGTATCGTCTTGTTCCGCGATATCACCGAGCGTCTGCAGGTCGAGGCTGCGCAGAAAAACAGCGAAGCGCGCCTGAATCAGATTATCGAAAGCAGCCCGGTGGCGATGATAGTGCTGGACGACGAACAGCGAGTGACCCACTGGAATTTCGCCGCCGAGCGTCTGACCAGCATTCCGGCTAGCGTGATGGTCGGTAAGCGCCATCATCTGGGTAAGGCCTTGGGTAAAGACCACCGGCTGCTGATCGAAGCCTTGATGGATGGCATGACGATTGAGGACATGTCCAAGGTCTCAGGGTCGCATGTGCGCGAGTCGAAGTTCTCCTCGCAAGTGCTGGAAGTCGACAGTTACACCGCCAGTATCGACCGCTGGCTGCATACCGAGGCGACTTTACTACGCGATGCCAGCGGCAGCATGAATGGGGCGATTCAGACCATGCTGGACATCTCCGAGGTGCAGCGCAGCAGCCGGCAACTGGCCGAGCTGAATGTCGGTCTGGAGCGGCGGATGGTGGCGCGCACTGCCGAGCTTTCGCAAGCCATGCAGCAGTTGGTGCAAAGCGAGAAACTGGCCGCCTTGGGCAGTTTGGTGGCCGGTGTGGCCCATGAGTTGAATACCCCGCTGGGCAACGTAATGACCGTGGTCACCACCCTTAGCGATCATCTCAGCGCGTTGCGGGTGGATGTCGAAGGCAACCGTCTGCGTCGGTCGCAGCTAGGCGAGTTTGTGCAAACCTGTACCGAGGCCTGCGCCATCCTGGAGCGCAATACCCGCCGCGCGGCCGAGCTGGTGACCAGCTTCAAACAGGTGGCGGTGGACCAAGCCAGCAGCCGCCGCCGGCAGTTCAAACTGACCGATGCCCTGCAGGAAACCCTCAGTACGCTGGCGCCACTGTACAAACATAAGCCGGTTACCGTGACGAGCGAGGTGAGTGAGGAGCTGCTGTTCGACTCCTTCCCCGGCCCACTGGAGCAGGTGATTACTAATTTGCTGAGCAATGCGGTGACCCATGCCCTGGGGGAGCGTGAGCATCTGCAGATCAACATAGTGGCCAGCGCGATTCGCTGGCAGGGCCAGCCGGCGATGTTACTGAAAATCAGCGATGACGGGCTGGGCATGAGCAGCGATGTTATCCATCACGCCTTCGAGCCGTTTTTCACCACGCGCCTGGGACAGGGCGGTTCCGGCCTGGGTCTGTATGTGGTGTACAACCTGGTGACGGCGCTGCTGGGCGGGCAGATTGAGCTGGAGTCGCAGCTGGGCCAGGGCAGCAGTTTTATCCTGCGAGTCCCCCTGACTGCACCGGTGAACTTGGCAGAGGAGGCGCCTGCCGTTGCCTACTGAGTCGCCGCGGACCGCTGAAGACAATTGCGCTCAGCCCGTTCGCTGGACTAAGGCTAGCGGCTTGGGCAGCATGCAGGGTCGCTGCCTGGAGCCCATCAATGCGCCGCTTGCCATCGCTTACCGCCTTACGCACCTTTGAATGCGCCGCCCGGCATGCCCACTTTGGTCGCGCGGCGGCCGAGCTGTGCGTCACCGACAGCGCCGTCAGCCATCAGATCCGCCAGTTGGAAGAACAACTCGGCGCCAGCTTGTTCGTCCGCGAAGGCCGGCAAATCAGGCCGACACCCGCCGCGCAGCGCTTGTTGCAGAGCGTGCAGCAAGCCTTCGAACTGATTCTGGATGCCTGCGATGAGGTGCGTGACCCCGACTCCCAAGCCTTGCTGCGGGTCGCGGTAACCGCAGAGTTGGCGCAGAAATGGCTGGTCAGTCGACTGGCCGATTTCAGCGCGCGCTTCCCGCATATCACTCTGCACCTGCATGAGCAGCCGCTCGAGGGGCGGGTACCGACTGGTGAGATTGATCTGGCGATTACCTATGGCACCGGCCCGGACGATGCCAGCAGCTATTTTGTGCGGCCGCTGCCGACCCTGTTGTTCTTCCCGGTATGCAGCCCGGGTCTGTTCAACCTGGGCGGGTTGAAACAACCGAGGGATCTGGCTCGCCATTGCCTGCTGCACGACGATCAGGATGGCAAGACCTGGACCGCCTGGCTGGCCACCCATGCCGGCGATGTACAGGGCAGTCGCCAACTGTACTTTCCCCATGCCGGGCTGGCGCTGGAAGCCGCGGCGCAAGGCCAGGGTGTGGCCATGGGCGACAACCTGACCGCCACCGAAGACCTGGCCAGCGGCCGCTTGGTGCGGCCCTTTGCCGCCAGCGTCACCTCGCTGGGGCAGTACGCGTTGGTCTGTGAACGCATGCGTTTGGAGAAGCCAGCGGTGCGGCAGTTTCTCGACTGGTTGAGTGAGCAGCTGGACGGTGCCTGAACTCAACCCCTGAATTTAATTCAAGGGTTCCGCGAAAATCGTCATTGGCGGCGCTTGTTCAACGCCGCGTACTGTCTGGACATCTCTTCACCACAACCCGAGGTGTTCCATGGCACGTTCCCTGACTTCCATTCCCAAGGCCGATGGCTTTCGTTTTCCGGGTGAATTTGAGCGCAAAGCCGGCTGCTGGCTCGGCTGGCCGGAACGCCCGGATGTCTGGCGTAATGGCGCCAAGCCGGCGCAGAAAGTCTGGGTGGATATCGTCACCGCGATTGCCAGCAGCGAACCGGTAACTGTTTGCGCTTCCGCCGGGCAATATGCCAATGCCCGGCGCATGTTGCCCGAGTATGTCCGCGTGGTGGAAATGACCTGCAATGACACCTGGTTCCGTGACAGTGGCGCGATGACCGTGGTCAATGACGCGACCGGTGAGGTGCGCGGCATCGACTTTGAGTTCAACGCTTACGGCGGTCTGGATGGCGGGCTGTATTACCCCTGGGATAAGGACGATCAGATCGCGCAAAAAATGCTCGAAATTGAGCGTCTGCATCGCTACCGCGCACCCTTGATTGCCGAGAACGGCGGCATTCAGTCTGACGGCCAGGGCAGCATCTTGACCACCGAACAGTGCCTGCTTAATCGCAATCGCAATGCCCACTTGGGCAAAGAAGAAGTGACCAAGCGGCTACTCGATTACCTAGGTGCCGAGCAGGTGATCTGGCTGCCACGCGGCTGCAAGTTCGATGAAACCGATGGGCATATCGACGACCTGGCCTGTTTCGTCCGTCCCGGCGAGGTGGTGCTGCAGTGGACCGATGAGCGCGACGATCCACAATGGGAAATCTATCAAGAGGCCTACGACATTCTGCGTAGCACCCGCGATGCCCGTGGCCGTGAGTTGATCGTGCACAAGCTGCCGCAACCGCGCGTGCTGGAGTGGACGGCAGAAGAAGCCGAAGGGCTGGATCAGAACGATGGCACTCACTCGCGTCAGGCCGGCACCAAAATTTGCGCGTCCTATATCAATTACTACTGCGGTAATTCGGCGATTGTCGTGCCGCTGTTCAATGATCCGAACGACCGCGTGGCCCAGGCGACCCTGGCCGAGTTGTTTCCTAAACACCGGATCATTGGCATTGAGAACTCGCGGGAGATTCTGCTGGGTGGCGGCAATGTCGCCTGTATCACCATGCCGCAATACGCCGCCAACAGCCGTAACTAGAGGAACATGCCATGAACGTTCGTACTCTGCTTAGCAGCGCCTGCCTTGGTCTCGCCGCCGCGGGCGCCCAGGCGGCCAGCGACCAGCCGCAAGTTAATTTGTATATCTGGGGCGAATACCAGGCGCCGGACACCTTGACCTCCTTCGAGGGCAAGACCGGGATCAAAGTGGTGGCCGATCACTTCGACTCCATGGAGGTCGCCGATACCAAGTTGCTCACCGGTCACAGCGGTTACGACCTAGTGTTGACCTCCGGCCAGCACCTGAGCCGCGCCATCAGCAGCGGTGCGCTGCAACCGCTGGATAAGTCGCAGTTGCCGCATTTTCAGGGGCTTGATCCGTTGTCGCTGAAACACATGGCCAGTTTCGATCCGGGTAATAAATACGCGGGTCTGTACCTCTGGGGCACCACCGGCTTTGGTTATCAGCAGCAGGCGATTCAGGCGCGCCTGCCGGCGGCGCCGCTGGACAGCTGGGCGATGCTGCTCGATCCGCAGGTGGTGGCGCACTTTGCCGACTGCGGGGTGAGCTTTTTGAACGACCCAAACGAGGTGTTTGCCGCAGCTTTTCGCTACCTGGGGCTGGATATTAATCAGCAGAATCTGGATGACCTGAAGCTGGCCGAGGCGCATCTGGCCAAGGTTCGGCCCTCCATCCGTTATTTCGATAATGACCGCAATATCAGCGACCTGGCCAACGGCGACACCTGCTTGGCGATGTCCTGGAATGGTAATACCGCTCTGGCAGCCAGTCAGGCTGAGGAGGCCGGCAAGCCGTTCAAGGTCAAATACCAGATCCCCAAAGAGGGCGCCTTGCTGTGGTTCGATGCGGTGGTGATTCCCAAGGATGCGCCGCATCCCAGGGAGGCTTTGGCACTGCTGGATCACCTGATGAGCCCACAAGTAATCGGCGCCGTAACTAACAGCGTCTACTACGCCAACGCGGTGCCGGCCGCGAATGCCACAGTCGATCCGGCGATTCTCAATGACCCAGGCACCTACCCGTCACCTGCGGTACTCGCCACGCTCTACACCAAAAACGATAACTCGCGGGCCTTTGACCGGGCGCTGACGCGGGCCTTTAGTCGCTTGAAGTCGGGGACATAACAGGCCATGTGAAAACTACTGCGCTCGGTTATGCAGCGTTAAAAACAGGCTCGGACAGCTGGCTTGCCCGCTGAACGCACTTCAGTGCGGCCCGGAGGGCGAGCGTAGCGAGTACTGCTCATTTACAACTCGTAAACTCCGCGTCCTCGCCTGTTTTGACTGCGCTTCGCTTGCCCTGCGGGCCAGCCTGCGGCTGTTACTCCGCTCCGCTGCGTTGCGCCTTGCCTAACCTTCGCTCGTTACGTTTTCACACGGCCTGTAAATCGGCGTTGTTGGCGTGCCCGTTAACACTTTGGGCACGCTTGTGAGTGGGTGTTACGGCGCAAACTTAGGTCCCGACTTGGTGTTCAAGCCCTTGGCCAAACGGTCGTAGAGCAGCACATTGACGGTGGCCGCCAAGTTCATGCAGCCGTTGGTGGGGATGTAGATTACGTCTTCACACCAGTCCAGCACCTCTTTGCCCAAGGATCCGTCTTCCGGGCCGAAGATGTACAGGGCACGGTCTGGGTGGGTGTATTCCGGCAGCGGCCGGGCGCCTTCGACCATTTCCACCGCCACCGGCGTACAGCCCAGCGGCAGGATTTTTTGCAGGTCATCGATGCCGATCAGCGGAATGTCCTGATGGACCTTCTTGGTGTCGGTGATGAAGTCTTGCGCGCGGTCATAGCGGGTGCCGGTGTAGAACACCGAGTTGACCCCGTAGCAGCCGGCGGCGCGCATTACCGAGCCGACGTTGGCCGGTGACTTGGGATTGAATAAACCGATGCAGCTGTAGCGTCTGTTGGCCACGGGCGGGTGCTCTGAAGAAAGGCGGCGATTATACCGGCGTGGCCTGGCATGCGCCGAGGGTAGGGTGGGCTTCAGCCCACCTCTGTGCCGGTGCTTGGTGGGCTGAAGCCCAGCCTACGAAACTATGCCAACCGATTTACTCTTTGCTTTTCAGCAGCGCGGCCAGGTCGGCAAAAGCCTTGTGGGTCGATTTCGGCCCCTGGGGGCTGGCGGTCGAGCCTTCGGCGAAGTATTGCTGGTCGGTGTAGCGCGAGTGCTCGTTGTCGTGACAGAACAGGCACAGCAGCTCCCAGTTGGAGCCGTCCTGCGGGTTGTTGTCGTGGTTGTGGTCGCGGTGGTGCACGGTCAGCTCGCTCAGGCGTTTGCCGGAGAACTCACGGCTGCAACGGCCACACACATGCGGGTACATTTTCAGCGCCTTGTCGCGGTAACCGTCTTCGCGCGAACGCTGGGCCTCGGCGATGATGCGGTCGGTTTTGAGAGTCGCCGCAGATTTTTCCGTGCTCATGCTGTCACCTGTTAAATCGTCTAATCATGGAATAAAGCTTAACGCTTTCGCGGTTATTGCCCAAGCGCCGCCGGCTGGCGTGCTTCAGACGCCGACCTTGGGTTTGAGCTTGGTGGCAATCCACAGGGTGTGTTTGGCGCCTTTGTTGCCATGGGCGTAGACCTGCACCTCTTCGACTTTGAAGTTGGCCTTGGCGACTTTCTCGGCAAATTTGCGATCCGCGCCCGCCGACCACACCGCCAAAATGCCGCCGGTACGTAGCGCCCGGTGACAGGCATGCAAACCGGCCATCGAGTACAGCCAGCTGTTGCCTTTTTTGGTCAGGCCTTCGGGGCCGTTATCGACATCCAGCATGATCGAATCGAAACCCAAGGGCTCGGCGGGCAGCACATCGGCCACGTCCACCAGACGGATCTCGGTGCGCGGGTCGAGCAGCGGGCGGCCGGATTTTTCCCCCAGCGGGCCGCGATTCCATTCGATCACCCCCGGCACCAGTTCGGCCACCACCACCTGGCCATTCTTGCCGATGTGCTTGAGCGCCGAAGCCAGGGTAAAACCCATGCCCAGGCCGCCGATCAGCACCCGCGGGCTTGGTCTGCCGGCGATGCGTTTGCAGGGGATTTCTGCCAGGGCGTCTTCCGAGCCGTGCATGCGGGTGTTCATCAACTGACCGCCGTCGCCACCCTGGATCTTGATCACAAAGTCTTCACCGTACTCGAACAGGCACAGGGCGCCGCCATCATTGGGGATCGGGGCGGTATCGAGCAGGACAAAACGCTTCATGGAGTTCTCAGGTTTATGGGGCAAGGGCAAAAGGTGCGCAGTCTAGCGCGAATCGTGGGCCGAACAGCCGTGTCGTGCGTGGCGTCTCTGGCAAGCAGTGTCCTGCGTTGTGGCTATGGATTGCCGCAACGCAGGTCCCCACCAGCCTGGGCTAATCAGCGCGGGTCGACGGTAATGGCCAGGGCATGGGAGATATTGATCACCACTTCGCGGCCTACATCGCTGGGGCTGATGACAACGTCTTTGCGCACGGCCAAGACCTTGCTGCTGTTGTCCGAGTACTTCAGGGTGACCTTGTGTTGCGGTACGTCCACCGCGGTCACCACGGCGCTGAATTGCTGGTCGGCGGCGCGCAGCACGCCGACATTGCTGGCGCTGCCGGTGCTGCTCAGCACCATGGCCGCGGCACCGTCTTGGGCGCTCTGCCCGCGGTCACGCAGGTAAACCACGGTTTCGACTGCGGCGACGATATTGACTTGGTCACCAACTTTTACCTGCTCCAGGTTGGCCACATCAGGGCTGGCGATAACCGTGCGTTTATTCCCTTGGGCATCTTTGAGCAGGACGCTGCGGGTTTTGTAGTCGATGGTGCTCACCGTGGCGCTGATTTTTTCGACTTCGCTGAAGGCTCCACCGGCCACGCCCTCGACGAAGCTGCTGCTGGTTCGGCTTTTGCTTTCTAGCGTGTCATTGCTGGGGGCTGTGGTGCAGGCGAGCAACAGCGCCGAACTCAGGCTCAATAGGGTCAGTTTGGTCAGCGTCAGAGAGGTGGATTTCATCTGTGCAATTTCTCAGTTGAGGGAGGAGGTGTCACGGATCTGGTAAAGCGCATCTTCGCTGCGCATCGGCGTTAGAAAAATCGAATAACTCGGTGCTGGCTGACCTAGGTTCATCTCGCGAAGATTGAACTGTACATCGAGCTTCAGGTATTTGATTTCACCCGTGCCAATGCTGAAGTTTTGTTCAATGTCGCGCGGCTCCCAGTCAGCCTTCTTGCTAAGGCCGGTAACGCGAATCTGGTGTTTACCTGGGGTCAGGCCAAGGCCCATATGGGTGTTGAATTTCAGTTGGCCGACGCTGCGTCCGTCGATCTGAATGTCCGGATAGGACATGCGCAAGGGTTGCATGCCAGGGTTGTCGGCCTTGGGGCGGTACAGATAAAGCATGCTGTAACCGTTGCTGGGTTGTTGTGGCTCGAAATATCCGGGACTGCTGCAACCCGCCAGCATTAGTAAAATGCTGAGGGCGAGGATTTTTTTATCAGTAGGTTTTGCCATGTGGCTGGGCGTCCATGTCGGGCTAAAGGATAACGCGTGCTCGGTATGATTCTGCCAGCGCGCGTCATTGCACAGGTTGATGGAAGTCAGGGTTGATTTGGATTTTGCGCGGCCTGAAGCCCCAATACTTTAAGCACGAAGCTGTATTCCAGGGCCACGTCCTTGAGGGCTTGGTAGCGGCCGCTCATGCCGCCGTGGCCGGCCTCGAGATCGGTTTTCAGCAGCAGTAAATTCGTGTCGGTTTTAGTCGCGCGCAGTTTGGCCACCCACTTGGCGGCCTCCCAATATTGCACGCGACTGTCATTGTAGCCGGCCACCACCAGCATCGCCGGATAGGCTTGGGCTGCGACGTTTTCGTAAGGTGCGTAGGCCTTGATTCGCGCATAAACCTGTGGGTCTGTCGGGTCGCCCCATTCGTCGTACTCGGTGACGGTCAGCGGTAAATCCGGTTTTTGCATGGTGTTGAGCACGTCGACAAAAGGCACTTCGGCAATTGCCGCGGCGAACAGCTCAGGGCGCTGGTTGAGTACTGCGCCGATCAGTAAACCGCCGGCGCTGCCGCCGCTGATGGCCAGTTGCGCAGGGGTGCTGTAGCCGCTGGCGATCAGGTGTTCGGCGCAGGCGATAAAGTCGCTGAAGCTGTGGTGTTTATGTTCCAGCTTGCCGGCGCGGTACCAGGCCTCACCCAGTTCGCCACCGCCACGCACATGGGCGATGGCAAACACGAAACCGCGTTCCAGCAGACTAAGCCGGGCGTGGGAAAACCAAGGGTCGAGGCATTCGCCGTAGGCGCCGTAGCCATACAGATAGAGCGGTGCCGGTTGGCCGAGCACCTCGCGCTTGGCCACCAGGCTGATCGGCACCTGGGTACCATCGCTTGCCGTGGCCCACAGGCGCTGACTGATGTAGGCGTCGGCATCGAAGGGGCCGAGCACCGGGGTTTCTTTCAATACTTGCTGGGCGCCGTTGGCTAGTTCGAGCTGGCGGATCTGCGCCGGGCGATTGAGTGCCTCGTAGCGCAGGCGAATCACCGGGCTGGCGAACTCCAGGGTGTCCTGCACCGACAGGCTGTAGGCCGCATCCGGCAGTTGCACCCGGTAGCTCGGCAGGCCGTGGGGATGGACCTGGATGATCGGCAGGCCAGCGACCCGCAGGCTGAGCACATAGGCGTCGTGGTTCAGGCTCAGGCCTTCGAGCATCACCTGCGGGTCATGGGCGAGCAGCTCGCGCCAGTGCTGACGCTCGGGCGCTGATTCGCTGGCGGCGCTCTCTTTGACGCAGTACAGCGCAAAGTTGATACCGCTCTGGTTGCTGCGAATCAGCCAACTCCATTCACCGTCGAGCAGGCCGTGATCGACGTCGTATTCGTGCTCGTCTTCACGGGGCGCCATACAGCGGAACTGGCCCAGGGGCGTGTCGGCATCCAGCACCCAGGACTCGCTGGTGGTTTTGCTGCCCAGCAGCAGGATCAGCTGGCGCTCGGAGCTGGAACGATAGCAATGCAGAAAGAAGCGCCCGTCGAGCTCCTCGAACACCAGCTCGGCGGAGTCACTGCCCAGGCTATGGCGATAGAGCTTGTGCGGGCGATGGGTGTCGTCCAGCTCGCCGAAGAACAGCGTCTGGTTATCGTTGGCCCAGGTCAGGCTGCCGTCGCAATCCTCGAAGGGCAGGGCACTGATCGCGCCACTGGCCAAGTCCTTGACGTACAGCTGGTAAATCTCATCGCCCTGAGTGTCCAGGCTGTAGGCCAACAGGCGGTGGTCGGGGCTGATGCTGAAGGCGCCCAGGGAGATAAAGCCGCCGTCGGCCAACGCATTGGGGTCGAGCAGCAGTTGTTCTTGGAGCGGATCAACAGTTAACGAGCCATCGGTCGGGCGCGGGCAGCGGTAATGCCGTGGGTATTCATCGCCGGCGGTGGTGCGCTGGTAATACAGCCACGGCCCCCAGGGCGAGGGCAGCGACAGGTCGGTTTCCAGGATGCGGCCTTTGATCTCGCTAAACAGCGCTTCGCGTAGCTCCGCCTGCTGGGCCAGTTCGGCCTCGAGGTAGGCATTTTCGGCCTGTAAATGGCTCAGCACGGCGTTGTTGTCGCGCTCCTCCAGCCAGACGTAAGGGTCTGGACCGTTAGCGGTGCGGGCGATCGGGGCGGTAAGTGGGGCAGACGACATGGGGGCTACTCTGGGCTGGCGGGCCGATGGCGGGGGGAGGCTTCGGCGGGCAAAAGCCGTTATCATAAGCGCCCTTTTGCCAGCCCGGCCATCCACGCGCATGAATGAACACGACTATCAGCTTGCTCTGGCCCTGTACGCAGGGGCCGCCTTAGGCTGCCTGCTGGTCGGCTGGCGGATCACCGGCTGGATGTGGCGCTGGTTACGCGAGCCGTTGCGAGTGCTGATGGCCGTGCTGTTGTTGGCGCCCACCCTGGTTGATCCGGCCAAAGAGCTGTTCGCCCCGGCGCTGGCAATTACCGCGCTGGATCTGCTGTTTAAAGTGGGCAACAACGCCTGGCGCGCCGTGGCCGATTTAAGCCTGTATGCCATGCTGGCCTTCGCGGTTTACCTGCTGTTTGCGCTGATCCGCTGGCCGCTTGAACGCAGCAGTAAAGCCCGTCGCCGGCAGCGCGAAACGGCAGCCGCCAGCGATGATGAGCCGACCCTGCGCGAGATTCTCGATCAAGATGCGCCGGCGCGTGGCGATACGCGCATCGATCACCACGGTGAGCGCCGCTTGCGCATCGAACCACGGCTGTAATGGCGCAATGGTAGTCTGCTAATTGCGCAGCCGGGCTCTGTTAAAGGACGTTAACTGATGTGTGAATTGCTTGGGATGAGCGCCAACGTACCCACCGATATCGTATTCAGCTTTACCGGCTTGATGCAGCGCGGTGGCGGCACCGGCCCGCACCGTGATGGCTGGGGCATTGGCTTCTACGAGGGGCGCGGCCTGCGCCTGTTTCAAGACCCGGCGGCGAGTGTCGACTCGGAAGTGGCGCGTCTGCTGCAGCGCTACCCGATCAAGAGCCAGACCGTGATTGGCCATATCCGCCAGGCTAATGTCGGTGCCGTGAGCCTGGCCAATACCCATCCTTTTGTGCGTGAACTCTGGGGCCGCAACTGGTGCTTTGCCCACAACGGCCAGTTGCCGGACTTCGCCACCACGCCGGGTTTTTACCGGGCGGTGGGCGACACCGACAGCGAGGCGGCGTTCTGCGCGCTGCTTAATCGCCTGCGTTTAGCCTTCCCGGAACCGGTGCCGGTGGATGTGCTCTTGCCGGTGCTGGTGGCCAGCTGTGGTGAATACCATCAGCGTGGGGTGTTCAATTGCCTGCTCAGTGATGGCGACTGGTTGTTCAGCTTTTGCTCGACCAAGCTGGCGCACATCACCCGCCGCGCACCTTTTGGCCCGGCCTGTTTGAAAGATGCGCAGTTGAGCGTGGATTTCAAAGCGCAAACCACGCCTAATGATGTGGTTACCCTGCTGGCCACTGAGCCGCTGACCAGTAACGAGGTCTGGAGCTGTTACCAGCCCGGTGAATGGCGCCTGTGGCGCGGTGGTGAGTGCATCGCCCATGGTCGCGCTTAACCCGCCAACGCGGTTAATTAGGAGAGATTGATGCTGAGAAGCTACCTGCGTTTAGTGCTGTTTGCCTTTGGCCTGTTGGTGGGTGTGCAGGTGCCGGGTTTTATCACCGATTACAGCCAGCGGCTGGATGCCCACCGCAGTGAAGCCTTGCAAAGCCTGCAGGGTTTTCGCGCCACCGCGCAAAAATTCTTCAAGGGTGATCTGGAGGCTTTGGTGGCGCACTACCGGGTCAGCGATGATCCGGTGATGCGCAGCGACGGGCAAAGCGTTGCCAGCCTGGTGCAGCGTGACCGTCTGTTGGAAGCCGAGTGGTGGGCCATGCAAGGGCCTTGGTACAACAAGGCCTGGCACCTACTGACGGCGGCCAATCAAGAGTTGCTGCTGGAGACCTATAACGGCTACCGCTATCAGGTGCTGCTGGCGCCCGAGGCCATTGCCTGGGGCTTGAGCTGCGCCTTGCTGCTGGCCTGGCTGGTGGAGCTGTTGTTGGTCAGTATCGGTTTTATGTTTGGAGTTGGACGTACCAAACAGGTTCTGGCGCGGCATCGGCACTAATGGTAGTGCTGGCTTTGCCTAAATTTGTAGGAGGGGCTTTAGCCGCGATTGCGGCTAAAGCCCAAGGTCAGAAGCATCGCGGCTAAAGCCTCTCCCACGGGTTTTATTTGCTGAGAAACTTCATGCCTTCTTCCAGCCCGGTCAGGGTCAGCGGGTACATCTGGTCATCGACCAGCTCGCGCATGATGTTGGTCGAGGCGGTGTAGTTCCAGGTCTCTTTGGGGTAGGGGTTGATCCAGATAAGCTTCTTGTATTTCTCCATGAAGCGCTTGATCCACTGATAGCCCGGCTCCTCATTCCAGTGCTCGACGCTGCCGCCGGCCTGGGTAATTTCATAGGGCGCCATGGCCGCATCGCCGACGAACACTACCTTGTAGTCGGCGCCGTACTTGTGCAGCAAGTCCAGGGTGCTAAAGCGCTCTGAGGTGCGGCGCAGGTTGTTCTTCCACACCGACTCGTACACGCAGTTGTGGAAGTAGTAATACTCCAAGTGCTTGAACTCGGTCTTGCAGGCCGAGAACAGCTCCTCGCAGACTTTCACATGGGCATCCATGGAGCCGCCGATGTCGAACAGAATCAGCAGCTTGATCTTGTTACGCCGCTCCGGGCGCATCTGAATGCTGAGTAAACCGCCGTCTTTGGCGGTGTGGTCGATGGTGCCGCTCAGATCAAATTCTTCGGCGGCGCCTTCGCGGGCAAATTTGCGCAAGCGGCGCAGGGCCACCTTGATATTGCGGGTGCCCAGTTCCACCGAATCATCGAGGTTCTTGTAGTCGCGCTGATCCCAGACCTTGACCGCTTTGCCCTGACGCTTGCCGGCATCGCCGACCCGCACGCCTTCGGGGTTATAGCCGCCGGAGCCGAACGGGCTGGTACCGCCGGTGCCGATCCACTTATTGCCGCCCTCGTGACGCTCTTTTTGCTCTTCGAGACGCTTCTTGAACTCCTCGATCAGCTTGTCGAGGCCGCCCAGGGACTGGATATTGGCTTTCTCTTCATCGGTCAGCAGGCGCTCAAACTCTTTGCGCAGCCACTCATCGGGGATCAGCGCCTCAAGGTGTTCATTGAGGTTTTCCAGGCCCTTGAAGTAGGCGCCAAACGCGCGGTCGAACTTGTCGAAATGCCGCTCGTCCTTGACCAGAATGGTGCGCGCTAGAAAGTAGAACTCGTCCATGTCGGCGAAGACTACGTTGTGTTTCAGCGCGTTGATCAGGTCGAGCAGTTCGCGCACCGACACCGGAACCTTGGCGGCGCGCATTTCGTTGAACAGATTGAGCAGCATGGCTGCACCCTCGTGTGTTGGTTCTAGAGCCAGGCTCCGATGCTGGAGCCCCGGAGCCTTTACTCGGTGCAAGGGCTCGCGAGCTAGAGTCAGGTAAGGCGAAATCGAGCTGAACAGCGCAGCGTACTGCAGTACGTGAGCATGTGAAGCGAGGTTTCAACGCCGCCTGGCCGACGCGCAGCAGCCCGGCTTTTTACCGCGAGCCGCGACGGCTCATAAAGGCCAGGCGTTCGAGTAGCATCACGTCCTGTTCGTTTTTCACCAAGGCGCCGGCCAGTGGCGGAATCGCCTTGGTCGGATCGCGCTCGCGCAATACGGCTTCGCCGATGTTGTCGGCCATCAGCAGTTTCAGCCAATCGACCAGCTCGCTGGTGGAGGGCTTCTTCTTCAGGCCCGGTACCTTGCGCACGTCAAAGAACACGTCCAGCGCTTCGGCCACCAGGTCTTTCTTGATATTCGGGTAGTGCACGTCGACGATTTTTTGCAGCGTGGCGCGATCCGGGAAGGCGATGTAGTGGAAGAAGCAGCGGCGCAGGAAGGCGTCCGGCAGCTCTTTTTCGTTGTTGGAGGTGATGATGATGATCGGCCGCTTGATTGCCTTGATCGTCTCGTCGGTCTCGTAAACGTAGAACTCCATCTTGTCGAGTTCTTGCAGCAGGTCGTTGGGGAACTCGATGTCGGCTTTGTCGATTTCATCGATCAGCAGAATCACCCGGTCCTCAGACTCGAAAGCCTCCCAGAGCTTGCCCTTCTTGATGTAGTTGCGCACGTCGTCGACCTTGGCCGAGTCCAGCTGCGAGTCGCGCAGGCGGCTGACCGCGTCGTACTCGTAGAGGCCTTGGTGGGCCTTGGTGGTCGATTTGATGTGCCAGGTAATCAGCCGCGCGCCAAAGGATTCGGCCAGTTGCTCGGCCAGCATGGTCTTGCCGGTGCCGGGCTCGCCTTTCACCAGGAGCGGGCGCTCCAGGGTGATGGCGGCGTTGACCGCCAGCTTGAGGTCGTCGGTGGCGACGTATGACTGAGTACCTTCGAATTTCATCTGGATCATCCTCAAGCGGCGGCGACGATAAACGCACCGGTATAGTAATTACAAAAGCCGACTATAACGCGGCAACTGGGGGGCTGTGAACGCTGGTGCAGCATTCAGTCACTGAATGACAGTCATGCACTTGCTGGTTTACTGACTGGACTAGGCTCGGCCAGCCCCCTAGGCTTGTCCTACTAAGCATTGCGGATCTCGGCGGGTGTGCACACTCGCGGATTTTGGCAAGGCTGCACCACCACTCACGCAGAAGGAGTCCGTCATGAGTCGCATTTTTGCAGATAACGCCCAAAGCATCGGCAATACCCCCCTGGTGCGGATCAACCGCCTGGGGCCGGCCGGGGTCACCATTTTGGCCAAGATCGAGGGGCGTAACCCGGCCTATTCGGTCAAGTGCCGGATTGGCGCCAGCATGATCTGGGATGCCGAGGAGCGCGGCGTGCTCAAACCGGGCATGACCATAGTCGAGCCCACCTCGGGCAATACCGGCATCGGCCTGGCATTTGTTGCCGCCGCCAAGGGCTATAAGTTGCTGCTGACCATGCCTGCCTCCATGAGCCTGGAGCGGCGCAAGGTGCTCAAAGGCCTGGGCGCCGAACTGGTGCTGACCGAGCCGGCCAAAGGCATGAAAGGCGCGATCGAGAAAGCCACGGAAATCGCCAACAGCGACCCGGAGAAATACTTCTTACCGCAGCAGTTTGAAAACCCGGCTAACCCTGCCATCCATGCGAGCACCACGGGCCCGGAAATCTGGAGTGACACCGAAGGCGCTGTGGATGTGCTGGTCTCCGGGGTGGGCACCGGCGGCACCATCACTGGCGTCTCGCGCTATATCAAAGGCACCAAAGGCAAGCCGATTATCTCGGTGGCGGTTGAGCCGGTCAGCTCGCCGGTGATAAGCCAGGCCTTGGCTGGCGCAGAGATCAAGCCGGCGCCGCACAAAATTCAGGGCATTGGCGCCGGTTTTGTGCCAAGAAATCTCGATCTGGCGATGGTTGATCGGGTTGAATGTGTCACTGATGACGAGTCCAAGACCATGGCTTTGCGTTTGATGCGCGAAGAGGGGATTCTCAGCGGGATTTCCTGCGGCGCGGCCATGGCGGCCGCGGTGCGGATTGCCGCCGAACCGGCCATGCAGGGCAAAACCATAGTGGTGATCTTGCCGGATTCCGGCGAACGTTACCTGTCGAGCATGCTGTTCGACGGGCTGTTTAGTGAACAGGAACTGGTTCAGTGAGAAAAGTATTTTTAGGTGGACTGGCCGTGCTGTTCTGCGGCGCGCTGCAGGCAGCGGCAACCGATGATTATTTGGCTGGGTTAAAGGCGTTAGATAAAAACCAGCTCAGCGAGGCGAAATACCTGCTGGAGCAGGCGGCCATCGCCGGCATGCCGGAGGCGCAGTTTCGCTTGGGCGAGCTGTTGCCCGGCCAGGACGGCGAGCGCTGGCTACGAGCGGCGGTGCGTCAGGGTTCCATCGTGGCGGCCAACTCCTTGGCCCAGCGCTATTACGACGACACCCGTTACCGGCGTGCGGCGCAGTGCTGGCTGTACTCCGCCAAGCAGGGCAACAGCCAGGCGCAGTCACGGCTCGGCGCCTTGCAGGTAATAGGTTATGGCTTGCCGAAAGATCCGGTGCAGGCCTACGCCTGGCTGAACCTGGCGGCCAGCGCGGGCGACGCCGATGTGGTTGAGCTGCGCGATACGCTGATCGAGCAACTGGGTAAAGACCGGCAAATGGCCGGTGAAGCCTTGTCGCGCGATTTGCTGGAACATCCACCGACGCTGCCCGGCGAGCCGCCCTGCGGCGAGTAACTGATTAGCTGTGTCGCGCCGCTCAGAGCTAACGTTGGGCGGCGCGTGGCTCCAGTGCAACGCTGGGTTTAAGCACCAGATACACCGCCAGCACTATCAGTGCACCGCCATACAGATAAGCCCAGGACAGCGGCTCATCCAGCAGCAACACGCCCCAGAGCACGCCGAACGGTGGAATCAAAAAGGTCACCGCCATGGATTTCAGCGGGCCGATGGCGCTGAGCAGCTGGAAATACAGTACATAGGCAAACGCCGTGCAGCCCAACCCCAAGCCCAGCAGCGCTAACCAGACGTTTAACCCGCCCCAGCTGGCCGGTGGCTGGGTGGCGACCGAGTAGGCAAACAACGGCAACAGCAGCAAGGTGGCGCCGAGCATGCTGCCAAAGGTGGCCAGACGGCTGTCCAAACCGCCTTGCTGATCCAGCCAGCGGCGGGCCAGAAAGCCGGCAAAGCCATAGCAGGCGGTCGCCAGCAGGCAGGCCAGGGCGCCCCAGAGCAGCTCTAGGCTAAAGGCCAGCGGCCCGGTACGGGTCAGCAGGGCGACGCCGAGCAAACCGAGAAACACCCCGAGGCCTTTGTTGAAGGTCATGACTTCGGCAAAAAACAGCGTGCCTATCAAGGCGCCCATCAGCGGCGTGGTGGCGTTGAATATCGACGAATAACCGGCCGGCAGCACCAGGGCGGCGAGGCAGTAGAGGATCGAGGGGAGGCCGGAGTTGATCAGCCCGAGCAGCAGGCAGTATTTGAACTTGCCGCGAAAATCGAGTTTGACCCGCAGCAGCATCAGCAGTGCGAACAAGCCAAGGCCGGCCAATAACACCCGAAAAAAAGCACTGGGCACTGCGCCCAGCACTGGCGCGACCATGCGCATAAACAAAAAGCTGGCGCCCCAGATGGCCGCGAGGCTGATCAGACGCAGGGAGTTGATGGCGTTCACGGGGCAGGCTCGCAGGAGGAGGGCTGCGCATTGTTGGTGGCGGGCGGGGTTAAGGCAATGGGCAATCAATAGTGAGGTGATGCTGGCCGCTGAGTGTGAGTCGCGGCCAGTTTTTTTGGTTATGCACCCGTTAGCTGTTGCAGGCCGATTTTGTAGGCTGGGCTTCAGCCCACCGCTGCCCGATAAGGGGGTTGGTGGGCTGAGCCCACCCTGCGTTTTGCCATCAACACTTAACGGGTATAGGGACTTTTGCTTAGAACGTCTTACTGGCGCTGGCCACCAGGGTGGCGCTGCAGACGTCGTCGTAGCCCATAAAGCTCATGCACTCGGCTTTCGACAGGTCGGTGTCGATATAGCTCAGGCCCCAGGTCACGCCGAGTAGATCGCGGGTCAGCTTGACCTCCCAGTCGTTATAGTCAGAGCGGCTGCTGCTGTAGTCGGCGTTGAAGAACACCTCGTCCTTGTAGTCGACATATTCATAGCGGGCTTCGAAGCCGATCTCGGCCGGCAGTACGGTGCGGTAGCCGATAAAGGCCGAGGTCAGGTCCTCGTTCTGTTTGCCGTCGTGCCAATTGCCGTTTTCGTCTTCATAGTCCGGACCTTTCATGTTGCTGGCGTATTTGGCCCCCAGCAGCACGCCGTAGGCGTCCAGGGTGGTCTGTACGTCGCTCTGGTTGTATTGGCTGGCGCCGGCAAATTCATACTGGGTGTAGAAGGTGTCGAGGCTGATGTCGTCGGTAATCTGCCAATAGTAACCGGCGTAATACTCGAGCTCCTGGCGGGCGTCATCGCCATGACCAAAGTCGACATTGGAGGTCCAGACCCCGGCATACAAGCCGCTGACATGACTGAGGGTAATGGCCAATTGCGCGGCCGGATCGCCGAGGGTTTGCGAGATGCCGCTGGCGCGGTAATCACTGACGATCACGGGTGTGATGGCCAGGCTGAACTGCTCGTTCAACTCCAGCGCTTGGCTGCTAAACGGTATCAAGGCCAAGCCTGCGAGGGCGAGGAGAGCGCGCGTTTTCATCGGGTGTTCCTTATTGTTATGAGTGTGTGGATGGCTTTAGTGCAGGCTGCGCCCACCCGCAGCGGCAATACGGGCTAACCGCATTGCGACTGGGCGAGGGCAGACATGGGGTGCCAGACTGTGGGAAAACTACGGCTGGTTTTTCAAACAGTCTGATGCGCAGGCGTTAGTTGGCCTGGGCAACGGCAGGGGGTTGCTCGGCTTGATAGACCGACTCACCGGCGAAGAAGGTTTGCAGCACTTGGGTGTCGAACAACTCGGCATCGCTGACCTTGAATACATCGCGGTCCAGCACGATCAGGTCGGCCTGTTTGCCAGGTGCCAAGGAGCCGATCTGGTCTTCCAGGCGCAGGGCTTTGGCGGCGTTGAGGGTGTAGGCGTAGAACATGGTCTCGCGGTCGATGCTTTCCTTGGCATTCAACACGCCCATCGGGCCTTTGCGGGTGCTGGCCTGGGCGATGGCGTTCCATGGGTTTGGGCTGGATACCGGCCAGTCGCTGGCGCCGGCAATGGTCGCGCCGGCTTTATGCAGCGATTGCGCCGGGTACTGGTGGCTGTAGGTCATAGCGCTGACGTAAGGCTTGACCAAGTCTTCGGTGTAGGTCTCGGCGGTGGCCCAGAGTAGCTGCATCGAGGCGATTACCCCAAGCTCCTTGAAGCGCGGGAATTCCTTGGGGTTGACCAGCTGCAGGTGGCTGATGCTGTGCGCCACCGGCGTCGGATTGAGCTTGCGCGCGTATTCGAAGCCGTTCAGCGATTCGCGTACCGCGCGGTCACCGACTGCGTGCATATGCACTATCCAGTTGTGTTGTTCCGCCGCGGCTACCAGCTTGCCAAAGTTGGCCGGGTCGATCAGCAATTCACCGCGCTTGAGACTGTTCTTAAACGGGTCGATCACTGCTGCGGTCTGTCCTGGGAATTCCATGACACCATCGGCAAAAATCTTGATGCCGGGGAAACTCAGGTTCGGCACGCCTTTGAACTGCTGCATGACCTTGTCGATGACGGCCAAATCAGCCGGTACGCTTTTCGGGTAGGCGATCATCAGGGCCGCGACGTGGGCTTTGAGTTCGCCTTTCTCGGCCAGTGCCTTGTACAGCGGCAAGACCCCGACGTTTTGCTCGGTGGGGCGTAATTCAAACAGTGAGTCGCCGCTGCCAGCGTTGGCGGCGGCGTCCATCCAGGCGGTCAAACCGTACTGGTTGCTGACCTTCACGGCTTTGCGGGCGGCGTTAAGCATGTCGGCTTCGGTCGGTTCGGGTAACTGGCTGCGCACCCGGTCCCAGCCGTTTTCGGCCAGGTAACCGTTAGGGGTGAAGTCGGCTGCGTGGCCGATATAGTTTTGCTCTTTCTCGGGCAGGCTCTTGACCAGCGCGGCGTCAATCTTTACCCGTTTAAGCATGGCATTGTTGGCCCAGCCGGTATGCCCGTCGATGCCGTTAAGCACCACCGGCTGGTCGGCCCAGCGGCCCTGATTGAAAATCTTGCCAAGCCCCGCGCTTTGTTCCCAGTAGGCCGAACTCACGCCGTCAATCAGGATCACATCGGCGTGGCGTGCCTGGCCGGCTTGATCCTGGGCAATGATCCACTGCTCAAGCTCGGGCAGCGGCTTTACTTCGTCATACAGGTTGGCGCCCATGCTGGCCATGGCACCCATGATTGGGTGGCTGTGGGTGTCGATCATGCCGGGCATCAGTACCTTGCCGGCCAGGTCGATACGTTGGGTGTCGGCATCGGCCAGGGCCAGAATCTCGGCGTCGCTGCCGACTTTAAGGATCTTGCCGTTTTCCACCGCCACGGCCTTAGCCAGTGCTTGGCCAGGGATACCGGTAAACACCTGGCCATTGGTCAGGATCAAATCGGCAGCGGCCATCGATTCCAGCGAGGCACAAGCCAGTGCGGCGCCGAGCAGGCTCGGGATAAATCGTTTCATGGTTGGATCTCTTGTTTTTGTTAGTCTTGGCCTGAGAATAAGCAAGTGCGCAGGCGAGNGGAACGCCGCGCACAGGCACAACTTTTGTTCCTGNTGGGAGTAAATGGTGGACAAATTCAATGCGCTCGCCACCTTGGTCTGTGTGGTTGAGCAAAACAGCTTCAGCCGCGCCGCCGAGCAACTGGGCAAAACCCCCTCGGCCGTCGCCAAGGCCATCGCGGCTTTGGAGGCGGAGCTGGGCACCCGCTTGTTCGAGCGCACCACCCGGCGCATGCAACTGACCGAGGCCGGCCGCCTGTATGCGCAAGCGGCCCGCGAGGCGTTGGGTTGCCTGGGCAATGCCAGCGAAGAAATAGTGCAGATGCAGCAGGGCTTGCATGGTGAGTTGCGTATTTCGGCCGCCCTGGCCTTTGGCCCGGCGTTCTTGGCGCAGGTCTGTGCGGCGTTTTGCCTGGCCCATCCGCAACTGCGCTTGCAGGTGGACTTAAGCGATAACGACCAGTTCATTCTGGAGAGTGGCCACGACCTGATCCTGCATGAGGGCGCTTGTGATATTCCTGGGCTGATCGCCAAACCGGTGGGCAATAACCATATAGTGCTGAGTGCCAGTCCGGCTTATCTGGCCCGTAATCCGCTGCCGGTCAGCCCGGCAACGCTGATGCAACACGACTGGCTGATGTACAAGCACCCGGCGCTCGGCCGGCACTATTGGACCTTTCGCCTGGCCGGCCAGGCGCTGCGGATCGAGCAACCGGTGCCACGCATCCTCAGCGATAACTACGACTTTCTGCTGGCCAATGCGCTGGCGGGCAGCGGCTTGCTGATCACCCCCTGGTGGAGTGCCGCGCCCTATATTGCCGATGGCCGTCTGGTGCGCTTGATGGCGGGCTATGATCTGGACCCGGATGCCTTTGGTCCGCATATTTTGGCGGTCTACCCCAGTCACCGACGCGCCACCCACAAGGTGCAGGTGTTTATTCAGTTTCTTGAGGCGTTTTTGCGCGAGCGTGGCTACGCCTGAGGCGGATTGCTATGCCTACCAGGCAAAACCATAAGCTGGGGTTTAACCGTGTGGGCGATATATCCTGCGTATAACTGCACTTAACCTGCGCTCTTAACTGCTTTTGTGATGCCCAAGAGGAATAAATGGACAAGCTCAGCGCCCTCAGCATGTTTGTCGCCACCGCCGAGCACGGCAGCTTCAGCCGCGCCGCCGAGCAACTGGGCAAGACTCCCTCGGCGCTGACCAAGGCCGTGGGACATCTGGAAACCGAGCTGGGCGCCCGACTGTTTGAGCGCTCGACCCGGCGCCTGGCGCTGACCGAGGCCGGCGGGCTGTATCTGGAAACCGCGCGGCAAGTGCTGGAAAGCCTGCGCGAGGCCAGTGAAGAAATTGACCAGTTACAGCACAGTTTATCCGGCACCCTGCGCCTGACCGCACCGCTGGCGTTTGGCCCGGCTTTTTTGAATGAGGCCTGCGCGGCTTTTCTTGCCGAACACCCGCAACTGAAACTGCATGTCAGCCTGAGTGATAGTTATGTGGAACTGCTCGAGGGCGGTGTTGATCTGGCCCTGCGCGAGGGCCGCAGCGACTTGCCGGGGATGATCGTCAAACCCTTGGCCGCCAACCGCAGCGTGCTGTGCGCCAGCCCGGCTTATCTGGCTCGCTGTGGTACACCGCAGACGCCGGCGCAATTGCTCGAACATCAAGCCTTGCTGTATCAACATGCGGCGCTCGATCAGCGCTGGCGCTTGAGTCGTGGGGCGGAGAATTTCAGCCTGACCCCGCAAGGCCGGCTCAGCAGTGATAACCATGACTTACTGCTGGCCGCTTGCCTGGCCGGGCAAGGCTTGATGGACTGCCCGCTGTGGAGCGTGCAAGCGCTGTTGGCCCGCGGCCAACTGGTGCAACTGTTGCCCGATTACCAGCTTGAACCCGACGCCTTCGGCCCGCAAATTCTCGCCCTGTACCCCAGCCACCGCCGCGCGACCCGCAAGGTGCAGGCGTTTATCGAGTTTATCGGCGGTTTTTTACGCGCTCGGCAACTGGCGTAAGCTGCCCTGACAGGATGACCACTAGCAGGCCGTTGAAAAATGTAGCGAGCGATGGCTAGGCAAGGCGAAATCAGCCGAAAAAGCGCAGTTTACTGGCCGTAAATGAGCATTTTGAGGCTGATTTCAACGCCGCATAGCCGAGCGCAGTAGTTTTTCAATGACCTGCTACCGCTGTAATTCATCGTGCGCCTTTGTGCTTGGCGCCTGTTTTTTTGATCCGCCGGCCTTGTTGGCCGGTTGAGAATTTTTGCCTGGAACCGAATATGCCCCCAAGACATGTCATCAACGCCAAAGTCAGCCCCAAGGGCAGCCTGGAAACCCTCTCCCATCGTGAAGTGCAGCAGCTCAGCGAAGCCGGCTCGGACGGTATCTACCGGCTGTTTCGCCAGTGCGCCCTGGCGATCCTCAACACCGGCTCGCACAGCGACAATGCCAAGACCATTCTGGCGGCCTATGAGAGCTTCGAGGTGCGCATTCACCAGCAGGATCGCGGCGTGCGTCTGGAGCTGTGCAATGCCCCGGCGGATGCCTTTGTCGATGGCGAGATGATTGCCAGCACCCGCGAGATGCTGTTCAGCGCCCTGCGCGACATCGTTTATACCGAGAACGAGCTGGACAGCCATCGCATCGATTTGCACAGTTCCCAGGGCATCACCGACTACGTCTTCCATCTGCTGCGTAACGCCCGCACCCTGCGTCCCGGCGTCGAGCCAAAAATTGTGGTGTGCTGGGGTGGCCATTCGATCAGCACCGAGGAGTACAAGTACACCAAGCGAGTTGGCCACGAACTGGGCCTACGCAAACTGGATATCTGCACCGGTTGCGGGCCCGGGGTGATGAAGGGGCCAATGAAAGGCGCCACTATCGGCCACGCCAAGCAGCGTTTCAGTGGTGGGCGTTATCTGGGGCTGACCGAACCCGGCATCATCGCGGCCGAGGCGCCGAACCCGATCGTCAACGAGCTGGTGATTCTGCCGGATATCGAGAAGCGCCTGGAGGCGTTTGTGCGGGTTGGCCACGGGATCGTCATCTTCCCGGGCGGCGCCGGTACTGCCGAGGAGTTCCTCTATCTGCTCGGTATCCTTATGCACCCGGATAACCAGGGCGTACCTTTTCCCTTGGTCCTGACCGGACCCAAGAGTGCCGCGGCCTATCTGCAGCAGTTGCACGACTTTGTTGGCGCAACCCTGGGGGAGGCCGCCCAGAGCCTTTACCAAATCATCATCAATGACCCGGCGCAGGTGGCCCGGCACATGGCTGAGGGCTTGCAACAGGTCAAACATTTCCGCCGTGAGCGCAACGACGCTTTTCATTTCAACTGGCTACTGAAAATTGACGAGAGTTTTCAGCGTCCCTTCGATCCCACCCACGCCAATATGGCGGCTCTGCAACTGACTCGCGACTTGCCGCCCCACGAACTGGCGGCCAATCTGCGCCGGGCTTTTTCCGGCATAGTCGCCGGTAATGTCAAGGACAAGGGCATTCGCCTGATCGAGGAGCACGGCTGCTACGAGATCCATGGTGAGGCGGCGGTGATGCAACCGCTGGATCAGTTGCTGCAAGCCTTTGTTGCCCAACACCGGATGAAAATGCCCGGCGGCGCGGCCTATGTGCCCTGCTATCGGGTGGTGGAAAGCTAGCAGGCTGTTGAAAACTACCTGCGTTGCCATCGCCGCGTTAAAAACAGGCTCACAGCCTAGGCTGAACGCGCTTTAGCGCGGCCCCGAAGGGGTGAGCGAAGCGAATCAAATGCTCATTTACAGCTCGTAAACTCCGCTTTTGACTCGCTGTGCTCGCCCTGCGGGCCAGCCTACGGCTGTTACTGCGCTTCGCTACGTTGCGCCTGTTTTTTCCTTGCGCTGGCTGCCTCGCCAACGTTTTTCAACGGCCTGCTAGGCCGCCTTCTCAGTAGCGCGAAATTCAACCGCAAGTATCGGAGTGTTTGCCGCTGTGGCACGGCTTAAACTGCAAGCCAATCAAGCGGCCAGAGGGGCGAGCAGATGTCTGAATCAACCGAGCTTCGCGCCAGCCAGACCCGCGCCGACCCACGTTGGGCGGCTGTGGTGGCGCGCGATGGCAGCGCGGATGGGCAGTTCGTGTATGCGGTCAGCAGCACCGGTGTGTACTGCCGGCCCTCGTGCGGCGCCCGCACGGCCAAGGCGCAACACGTCAGTTTTTATTCAACCACTGAGCAAGCCGAGCAGGCTGGTTTTCGCCCCTGCAAGCGCTGCAAACCCGAGCAACCACCGCTGAGCGAGCGCCACGCCGCGCTGATTGCTGAGCTGTGCCGGCAAATTGACAGCGCCGAGACCGCGCCGAGCCTGGCGGAGTTGGCGCAACGGGCGAACATGAGCAGCTACCACCTGCAGCGCCTGTTCAAGGCGCTGACCGGGGTCACCCCCAAGGCCTACGCCACGGCCCAACGGGCCCATAAAGTCCGGGAACAACTGGGCAGTGGCGGCAGCGTTACCGAGGCAATTTATGCGGCGGGCTATAACGCTAACAGCCGCTTCTATGCCGAGGCCGGCGAGGTGCTGGGGATGTCCGCCAAACGCTACCGGGCCGGTGGCGCCAACACGCGAATTCGTTTCGCCGTGGGCCAATGCTCGTTAGGCGCGATTCTGGTGGCCAGTAGCGAGCGCGGGGTGTGCGCCATCCTCATGGGCGATGGGCCGGATGAGTTGCTCGATGATCTACAGCGACGTTTTCCCCGTGCCGAACTGCTCGGCGGCGATCAGGATTTTGAGCAGCAGATGGCCACGGTGGTGGGCTTTGTCGAGGCGCCGCAGTTGGGCCTCGATTTACCACTGGACGTGCGCGGCACGCTGTTTCAGCAACGGGTCTGGCAGGCCCTGCGCGAGATTCCAGTGGGCAGCACCGTCAGCTATTCGGGCCTGGCGCAATTGATTGGCGCACCCAAGTCGGCCCGCGCCGTGGCCCAGGCGTGCGCGGCCAATGCCTTGGCGGTCGCCATCCCGTGTCACCGGGTGGTGCGCAACGATGGCGGCTTGTCCGGTTATCGCTGGGGCATCGAACGCAAACGGGCCTTGCTCGAGCGGGAAGCTCAGGCGTGAACGGCATCGGCGGCATTGATTGCGGCGCCGGGCTGAGGCGGCAATGAGCAGCCTGCTGAGCTGTTCCGTGGCGCTGCCCACCAGGTTTCGGCCTGAGGATATTCTGGCTTTCCATCGCCGCGATACCCAGCAAGTTGCCGAGTCCGTCAGCGCCACTGGCTTGCGCAAAGGCCTGCAGTGGAACGCTCTGCCGGCCTGCCTAAGCATCGAGTTTCAGGCTGAACAGGCGATTGGCGTGCTGGCCGTTGACGGTGAAGTTTCTGCCGCGTGTCCAGCGCAGTTCGAGGCCATGCTGCGGCGGATGCTCGGCCTGTCGCAGGATGTGGTGAGCTGCGAGCAGCAATATGCAAACCATCCGCAACTCGGCGCTTTGCTCGCCCGGCAAGCCGGCTTGCGGGTGCCGGTGGCGGCCACGCCCTTCGAGGCGCTGACCTGGGCCATCACCGGCCAGCAGATCAGCGTTGGCGTGGCGGTTTCGCTGCGGCGCAAACTGATTCTTGCCGCCGCTGTGCGCCACTCAAGTGGCTTGTTCTGCTACCCGACGGCGCCGCAGGTTGCCGCACTGAGCCTGGAGGCTTTGCGTCAGGCCGGCTTCTCGGCCACTAAAAGCCAGACCCTGCTGACCCTCAGTGGCCTGATCGTTGCGGATCAACTGCCGCTGGAGAGCTGGTTGCACACACTGCCCATCGAACTCATCCGCCAGCACCTGCTGGCCGTGCGCGGCATCGGTCCCTGGACAGTCAGCTACAGCTTGCTACGCGGTTTCGGCTGGCTGGATGGTTCGCTGCACGGCGACGTCGCCGTGCGCCGTGGCATACAGCGGCTGCTCGAAAGTCCCGAGTCAATCAGCGAAGCACAGGCGCAACGCTGGTTGGCCGACTTTGCCCCCTGGCGCGCCCTGGTGGCCGCACACCTGTGGGCAATGCAAACGCAAAGCGCCTATTGAATTGGGTCATAGGGTAAAGACCCTTCGGCGGATGTTTGCGGTATTTTTGGGCCTATTTGCTCTGCGCAGAGCCGCTTGTTAGACGCTTAGGCTTTTCCTCGGGGCTGGCTGTAGCTAAGCTCGGCACTCTTTTCTTCGCTTATGGGGTTTTCTCATGCCACAGCAATGGCCCGCCGGCGCTATCGCCAAGCTTATCCTCGATGGCTTTGACGATTACCGTGAGCATTTTCGCCAGATCACCAATGGCGCGCGGGTGCGTTTCGAGCAGGCGCAGTGGCAGGAGATCCAGCAGGCCGCGGCCGAGCGGATCAACCTCTATGAAGAAAAAGCCACCGAGGTCGGCCTCGGCTTGCGCCGCGCCTACAGTGACGATGTGTTGTTTGAAGTGGCGCAGTGGCCGTTGGTCAAGAGCGCTTATATCGCGCTGATTGACCTGCGCTTCGATGATGAATTGGCTGAAACCTGGTTTAACTCGATTTTCTGCGAGCTGTTCAATCACGACCAGATCAGCGACGGCTGCATGTTTATTCATACCACCCGGCCGGCCTTGCGAATTAACGAGCGGGCGCCGCAAACCCGGGTGTATCACCCGCGCGGTGAGTTGGAGCAAACCCTGCGGCAGATGTTTGAAGACTACCGTTTCGAAGTCCCCTATGAAAACCTCGAGCGCGACCTGACGCGCCTGCACAAGCAGTTGCGTGACAGCCTGCCGGATTGGGTCTGCAAAGACCCGGAGCTGTGTATCGAGCTGTATGCCTCGCGGCTCTACCGCAACAAAGGTGCCTATTTGGTCGGGCGGATTTTTACCCGCGATGAGCAATGGCCGCTGGTGATTCCGCTGTTGCACCGCGAGGGCCAGGGAATTCAGATCGATGCACTGATTACCGACGAGGCGGAGGTGTCGATCATTTTCTCCTTCACCCGCTCGTACTTCATGGTGCGGGTTGGCTACCCGGCCGAATTTATCGGTTTTCTGCGCCGTATCATGCCGGGCAAGCACGTCGCCGAGCTGTACACCTCGATTGGTTTTTACAAGCATGGTAAGTCGGAGTTTTACCGCTCGCTGATCAACCACCTGGCCAATGTCGATGACAAATTCATCATGGCGCCGGGCGTGCGTGGCATGGTCATGAGCGTGTTTACCCTGCCGGGCTTTAACACCGTGTTCAAGATCATCAAGGACCGTTTCGCACCGTCGAAAAACGTCGACCGCGCCACCGTGATTGAAAAGTACCGGATGGTGAAAAGTGTCGACCGCGTCGGGCGCATGGCCGATACCCAGGAGTTTGCCGATTTCCGCTTTCCCTTGAGCAAGTTCGACCCTGACTGCCTGGCCGAGTTGCTCGAAGTGGCAGCCGCCACGGTGCAGGTTGAAGGCGATGTGGTGCTGGTGCGCCACTGCTGGACCGAACGGCGCATGACGCCGCTGAATATCTACCTAGAGCACGCCAACGAGGCCCAGGTGCGCGACTCGCTGGAAGAGTACGGCTTGGCGATCAAGCAACTGGCGGCGGCGAATATTTTCCCCGGCGACATGCTGCTGAAGAACTTCGGCGTTACCCGGCACGGCCGGGTGGTGTTTTACGACTACGACGAAATCAGCTATCTGACCGAGGTGAACTTTCGCAAGATTCCCGAGGCGCTTTACCCCGAGCAAGAAATGGCCGCCGAACCCTGGTATTCAGTCGGCCCGCTGGACGTGTTCCCCGAGGAATTCCCGCCGTTTTTGTTTGCCGATATCCGCCAGCGCCGACTGTTCAATCAGTTGCACGGCGACCTGTTTACCGTCGAGTTCTGGCAGGGGCTGCAGAGCGCCATTCGTGCCGGCAAGGTCATCGACGTGTTCCCCTACAGACGTAAAGTTGAAGCCTGATCCTGCGCCTGCCGGCGGGGCATTGATCGCTGCGCGGCGCTTGCGTTGCGAACGTTGCCAGCGCCCGCACAGCCATTGCCTCTGTGGCTTGATCCCGCAGTTGGAAAGCCGCACCCGGGTGCTGATTTTACAACATCCGGACGAAGCCAAGCATGCCCTCAATACCGCACGCCTGGCCGCGCTGGGGCTGTGTAATGCCGAGTTACGGGTGGCGGAGCAGTTTGCCGAGTTGCCCGAGCTTTTGAATGATCCTGCCTACCAAGTTTGTTTGCTGTTTCCGGGGGCGGACGCCCAGCCGTTGAGTGCGATGGCCACCGTGCAGGACCCTCGACCACTGCTACTGGTGGTGCCGGACGGTACTTGGCGTAAAGCGCGTAAATTGCTCTATCTCAATCCGTTGCTGGCGGCCTTGCCGCGGGTGGCCTTGCCTGAGGGGTTAAGCTCGCGGTATCGGCTGCGCAAAGCGCCGATGGCGGGGGCATTGTCGACGCTGGAGGCAATAGTCACGGCGTTGAATATCCTCGAGACCCCGCAGCCGTTCGAGGCGCTACTCAAACCTTTTGAGGCGCTGATAGACGGGCAGATTGTGGCCATGGGCGCAGACACCTTTGCGCGTAATCATGGGGTTGAATAAGGCTCTGTACCAGTTACGTGTTGAATGCAAAACGTAGGGTGGGCTTTAGCCCACCCTACAGGACATAGCCATTAAAAATGGCCTTGTTAGCGCTCGCGCAGGGCTTCGGTGCGGGCTTTGAGTACGGGTTTGAGCAGGTAGTCGAGCACGCTTTTCTCGCCGGTGATGATGTCGACTGTGGCGATCATGCCGGGGATGATTAGTAGCGGGTGTTCGTTGCTGCCCAGGTGATTTTTGTCAGTGCGCACCTGGATCAGATAGAAGCTGTTGCCCTTGTCGTCGGTGATGGTGTCGGCGCTGATCAACTCCAGTTGGGCCTTGAGGCCACCATAAATGGTGTAGTCGTAGGCGCTGAATTTGACCATGGCTTTTTGTCCCGGGCGTAAAAATGCCACGTCCTGGGGGCGCACCTTGGCCTCGATCAGCAGGTTGTCTTCCAACGGGACTATTTCCAGCAAGTCGCTGCCCGGCTGTACCACGCCGCCGATGGTGTTGACCTTGAGCTGCTTGATGATGCCGTGTACCGGCGATTGCACCGTGGTGCGGCTGACGCGGTCTTCAATCGCGACGCTGGTGGCGGTGATCTTTTGCAACTCGGTGCGTACCTCATTGAGCTCCTTGAAGGCGTCGGAGCGAAAGGCCAGTTCGGATTCCTCCATTTTACTTTTGATCTCGCTGACGCCGGCCTGGGCGCGCGGAATCGCCAGGGTGGTGGCGTCCATTTCGCCGCGCATCTCCACTGCGCTGCGCCGCAGTCGTAAAATTTCGACCTCCGATATGGCGCCGCTGCTGACCAGGGGCTGCGACATGTTCAGCTCTTGCTGAATCAGTCCAAGGCTTGAGCGGTATTGCTGTTGTTTTGAACTGAACTCGGCCAATTCCTGGGTTTTTTGCCGAAGTTGCTCGTTCAAGGTGCGTTGCTCGCTGCGCAGGCGGTTCTGCCGGGAGTTGTAGAGGGCCAGCTCGTCCTCGACCAGTTGGGGGGCTTTGCTGGTGATCTCGGCGGGCATGACCAGTGGCTTGCCTTCGGCCTCGGCTTGTAAACGCACCAGGCGCGCGGTTAAGGCCATGCGATCGGCATCGCTTTCGCCACGATTGGACAGAAAACGTGTGTCGTCGAGCCTGAGCAGCACATCGCCTTTGTCCACCAGCTGGCCTTCGCGAACGAATATTTCGGCCACTATGCCGCCTTCCAGGTTTTGAATGACCTGGATTTTGCTCGAGGGAATGGCTTTTCCTTCGCCCATGGTGACTTCTTCAAGCACCGCAAATTTGGCCCAAACCAGCGCCGAGATCAGCAGCAGGCTGGTCAGCCACACGGTGATGCGAGTCAGTTTTGGCGAGTCTTCGAGCAGGCTGCCGTCAACTTCGGGCATGAACTCGGTGTCGGGCTTGCTTTGCCCGAACTTGCTGAAGTAGCTGCGAATCGATGGGCTCAGTTCCATAGTCTGTGTCCTAAACCGCTGCTGGGCCGACACGGCCCTTGCGCAGTGCTTCGATCACCGCTTCTTTTGGGCCGTCGGCAACTATGTGGCCGTTATCCAGCACTATGAGTCGGTCGACCAGGCTGAGCATGGAGGTGCGGTGGGTAATCAGCAACAAGGTCTTGCTCTGCGCCCAGCTGTGCAAGCGGTTACGCAGTATGTCTTCGGTGGTGTTGTCCATCGCGCTGGTGGGCTCATCGAAGAGCAAAATCGGCGGGTCGAGCAGTAAGGCGCGGGCCATCAATACGCATTGCCGCTGCCCGCCGGAAAGCAGTTGGCCGCGTTCACCCACCGGGCGGTCGTAACCTTGTGGATGCTGACGGGCAAGCTCGCTAACACCGGTCATCTCGGCAACTTCGAGCATGCGCTCGTCGCTCACATAGCGGGCGCCGAGGGTCAGGTTGTCGCGCAAGCTGCCGGCCAGCAAGGGCAGGTCATGGGCTACATAGCCGATTTGGTGACGCAGGTCGGCGACGTCAAGTTGGCGCAGATCCAGGCCGTCGAGCAAGAGTTGGCCTTCTTCAGGCGGGTAAAAACCCATGATCAGCCGCGCCAAGGTGCTTTTGCCGGAGCCGCTGCGGCCAATGATGCCGATGTGTTCGCCGGCATTCATATGAAAGCTCACCTTGGCTAAGGCCGGACTGCTTTGGCCGGGGTAGTGGAAGGTCACTTGGCGCACCGCGAGTGCGCCTTTGAGGTGGGTGCGTTCTAGCGGCCGTTGTTTATCCTGGCGCTCTTGCGGCAAGCTCATTAAGGCATCGGTGCTTTTCATCGTTAGCTGGGCTTGCTGGTAGCGGGTGATCAACCCGGCTATTTGCCCAAGGGGGGCAAGCACCCGGCTGCCAAGCATGTAACAGGCGACCAAGGCACCAACACTCAAGTCGCCTGCCGTGATGCTGTAAACCCCGGCAACTATGGTTGCCATGCCGGCAAACTGTTGCAGGAACAGCGTGCCATTCATCGCCACTGCCGAGAGAAACCGTGAGTGGCTGTCCAGGCGGGTAAGCGCGCCATGGGTGGTTTCCCATTTATGTTGCCGCTCACTTTCGGCGCTGCAGGCTTTGAGGGTTTCCAGCCCGCCGAGGGTCTCAATCAGCAGGGCTTGGCGGGCGGCGCCAAGGGTCAGGCTACGTTGCACGGTATCGCGCAGACGTGACTGAATAATCCAGGCAAACACCGCCGTAATGGGAAAGGCCAGCAGTGGAATTATCACCAGCGGGCCACCGAGCATGCCAATCACAAAGAGCATTAGTACGGTAAAGGGCAGGTCGATCAGGCTGGTCAGGGTGACGGCGGTCAAGAACTCACGCAGGCCTTGAAAATCATGAATGCTTTGCGCAAAGCCGCCGACTGTTGCCGGCCGGGCAGTCATCGACATGCCGGTGATGCGCTCAAACAAGGTGGCTGAGAGCACCACGTCGGTTTTCTTGCCTGCGGTGTCCAGCAGGTGGGCGCGCAACACCCGCAACAGCAACTCAAATGAGGTACCGACAAACAAGCCGATCGCCAGCACCCACAGGGTTGATAGGGCTTGGTTAGGAACGACGCGGTCGTAGGTTTGCATCACGAACAGCGGCACCATCAGGCCGAGCAGATTGACCAGCAAACTGGCCAGCAGTGCATCGCCATAGAGGCCGCGTGACAACCTGAGGGTGTCACGAAACCAGGCATTAACGCGTGGCACTAAGGGGCTGCGGGTTTCATCCAGTTCATGGCGGGGGCGGGCGAACAGGGCTTGGCCGCTGTACTCGGCGGTTAATTGCTCAAGGCTGACCCATTGCTCGCCGCCGTCCGATTCGCTCGGCAGCAGCAGCGCTTGCTGTTTGGGTCCCCATTTACGCAGTACCGCGCTGCGGCCATTTTTAAGCAGCAGTAGCACTGGCAGGTTGAGTGGTGAAATAGCCGTGAGCTCACGCCTTAACAAGCGGCCTTGCAAGCCTGCACGGGCGGCGGCGCGGGGTAAGAGTTCGGCGCTTAAACGTTGCTCTGGCAAGGGCAAACCGGCCGTTAAACTGGCACGACTGGCAGGGCAGTCATGCAGCTTGCAGAGGATTAACAAACCATCCAGTAGCGGGTCATCGTGGCTAAGCCGTGGATCACCCGCAGGGCCGCTACGTTCCATACTCGTCAAGGCTTACTGCTCCTTGCCATTACTGCATTTCAGGTAGGCTCGCCTGATTGTTGACGTCGCTCACGGCCACTGCTTCTGCGGGCATGGCTATGTTTTGTTGGCGCAGCAACTCACCTGTGGCGGCTATTACCCGGTACATCGAGAACTCTTCGGTGTAGCGCACCTCGGTATAACGGCGGTTGGCGGTGAACAGCTCGTTTTCGCTGTCGAGCAGGTCGAGCAGGGTGCGTTGGCCGAGGGTGAATTGCTGTTGATACGCCTCGCGCACTCGCGCTGAGTAGTCGGCGTAATTGCGCGCTTCAGGGGTTTGCAATCGAGCGTTTTCCATGGCGTTCCAGGCCAGGGCAAGGTTTTCGTTGAGTTCGCGCAGGGCGTTGTTACGGATGTCCATCGCTTCATTGACTTTGTAGGCGGACGATTGCAAACGCGCCTTGTCACGCATGCCGTTGAACAGGTTGTAGTTCATCGAAACCCCGGCGCGCCAGCCGTTCACATGGCCATTCAGCTGGTTCGCATTATTGAGTTCAACATCATTGTCCGCAGTAGTCGCAAGTTCGGCGTCGAAGCGTGGATAGAACGGCGACTTAGCCGATTCGTACTGTTTCTCGGCCGCTTGGATGTCGGCCTGAGCCGATTTGAGCAGCGGGTTGTTGCTGGCCACGGTTTGGCGTGCGCTCACAATGTCGGCGGGCATGGAGCCCTTGGCGCTGGCGGGTGACACCAGTTCGTCAGCTTTACGGCCAGTCACACTCAGAAAATTGGTCTCGGCATCGGCCAGGTTGACTTGCTCGGTGTAGAGGTTGTTCTGCGCCAAGGCCAGGCGGGCTTGGGCTTGATCCGAGTCGGCGGTGCGGCCCACCCCGGTTTCACTGCGCAGCGCGATTTGGTCGTTCATGCGCAAGTGCGCCTGCAGGTTATTGGTGGCCAAGGTCACCATTTCACGACGCTTGAGTACATCGAGGTAAACCTCAACGGTACGTAACGCCAGTGCCTCGGCAGTGCCTTGGGTGTAATACGCGCGTGAATTAACTACGGCTTCAGTGCGGGCCACCTCGTTGGGGGTGTTGAAACCGTCAAACAGCATCTGCCGCAGCCGCAGTTCAGAGGTGCCGTAGGTTCCTGTCTCCGTATCGTGCCCGTTTAGCCCACGAGTGGCTGGGCTGTCGATATTTTTGCGACCATAACCAGCCAGGACATCAACACTGGGCAGATAACCACCTTTAGCCACCTTTACCTCTTCATTGGCCGACAGCCGTGCGTTCTGGCTGGCCTGGATTTGTGGATGAGACTCGACGGTGCTTTGGATCGCATCGGTGAGGGTCATGGCTTGTATCTGCGAGCAGCTAATGGCCAGCAGAGTACAGCCCCAGAGAGGATTTAAACGGCGCATGGGTGGTTCTCCTTGTGTACGGGTGTCTTTCAGTCGCCAAACTAATGACGATCTTGCCCGCGTAACTGATACAAGCCTGTAACTACACAGCTAAGAACATTTTTTGGCTGTGCTAAGAAAATTTTGAACCAAGGGATATGAAGAAAAATTCTTATGCAGTATGTGAAAAGCAGCACATTGTTTTCTCTAGTCGCCACGTTCTTGGGCGTTAGCTCTGTTGCGTGGCCAGATTTGGTGGTTATGCACGCTGTGCGCGTAAGGGGCGGGGATGTATCTGATGGAGTAATGCGATGTGGTGGTGCGGCATTATTTTGTCGCCGGTAATTTGAATGTTGCGCGTCGTTTTATCTCGGTCAGTTTTGTTCTTCGCATACTTACGGGCTTTAAAGGTGCATTAGCCTTTTAAGCGATGTGTCGACGCGGGTCGGCAGTTGTAGTGCGGAGGATGGGCTCATGGCTACGTTAATCGGTGTCGTCAGACAAGTAGTAGGCGAAGCATTCGCAGTCGCAAGCGACGGAACCCGCCGACCTTTGGTTGAGGGCGATCGTGTATATGCCGGTGAACAGCTGGTAACTGGAGCTGAAGGGTCCATTGCGGTAACCCTCGCGGGCGGTGGTGAGTTAACGCTAGGGCGCGGCAGCAGTCAGCTGCTGGACACCCAGATCTTGGCCGAGGCGCACGGCGGATCGTCTGATGCGGCGGCGCAAACCCCCACGTCGGCACCTAGCCAGCAAGACTTAACCGATGTCGCGAAACTGCAGGCGGCCATCGAAGCGGGTGTCGATCCGACCCAAACCGGTGAAGCCACCGCAGCCGGCCCTGGTGGCGGCGGGGCAGGTGGTGCCGGCGGCGGGCACTCCTTCGTACTGTTGGGGGAAACCGGTGCGGTGGTTGCACCAAACATCGGTTATCCCACGGGGCCTATTGGCTCTGCGCCGGAATTTCGGGTGACAGAGCCTCAGCTAGCTGCAGACATAGCGCCGGACTTCACTCCGGCGATAGAAGTCCTTTATCAAAACTTCGAAGGCCAAGTCGTGGTTGGGCCTGGGGTGGTCGATGAGGCGGCACTGGCTTCCGGTAGCAATCCTTCAAGTAGTGCCGAGACCACCTCGGGCCAATTGGTGATCAACTCTCCAGACGGCGTTGCTGCTGTACAAGTGCAACTGCAAGTGCAAAACGTTGCGGGTGACTGGATTGATATCACCGCTGGCGCAACCATTGAAGGGAAATACGGTGTTCTGACCTTCGATGCGGCGGGTCACTGGGTTTACAGCATTACCGCCAACACGCTCGACCATGGCATTCCTGGGGCCACTGGGGCGAACGATCAGGTTGCAGAAACTTTTGCTATACGGGTCGTTGATGCTGACGGTGATATTTCACCCAGCGCGCCTTTGACCATTTTGATCAATGATGACGGGCCAGTGGCCGCAGACGATAGCAACAGCCTCGGCGAAGACGCGCTCGGCGCAATCACCGGCAGTGTGCTGGGCAACGACGTGGCGGGCGCCGACAGCCCGGCCAGCTTTGTCTCCTGGGTGAGCACCGCCGCCAGCTTCGGCACCTTCAGCGACACCGGCGGTGGCACCTACAGCTACAGCCTGAACAATGGCAATCCGGCGGTGCAGGCCTTGGATGATGGCGAAACCCTGACCGAGACCTTCACCTACAGCATGCAGGACGCTGATGGCGACCTCGACACCGCGACCCTGACCGTCACCATTACCGGGTCTAACGACATTCCCGGCATCAGTGTCGATCCGGGCAATGAAGGCGCTAATGATCAGGTCTTCGAAGCCGGGTTGGCCAGCGGCTCGGCAGCGGCCGGCAACGGCGAGTTCGCCACCGGCACCTTCAGCCTGAGCGACGCCGATGGCCTGGATGATCTGCAAAGCGTGACCATCAATGGTGTCACCGTGGCGCTGGGCAGCTTGGCCGGCAGTGTGTTCGCCGGTACCAACGGCATCCTGACGATCACCGCTTACAACAGCGCCACCGGGGTGGCCAGCTACAGCTATGAATTGACCAGCCCAACCACCGATGGCGCGGGAGTTGAGACCGACAGCTTCAGCTTTAGTACCTCGGATGGCAGCGCCAGTTCGGCGCCGGCCAGCCTGGTTATCGAGATAGTCGATGACGTGCCAAGTGCCGTGGATGATGGCACCAGCATCGCCCAGGGTGGGCTCAGCGTGCTCATCGGCAATGTGTTGGGCAACGACCAAACGGGTGCCGATACCCCGGCCAGCTTTATCGGTTGGAACAACACGGCGGCCAACTTCGGTACCTTCAACGGCGCCGGTGACGGCACAGGCACTTACGATCTGGACAATCTAAACCTGCTGGTGCAGGGCCTGGATGACGGTGAAAGTCTGAGTGAGACTTTCACGTACACCATGCAGGATGCCGATGGCGACACTGACACGGCGAGCCTGACCGTCACCATTAACGGCAGCAATGATATCCCTGAAGTTAGCGTCGACCCTGGCAACGATGGGGCTAATGATCAGGTCTTCGAAGCCGGTTTGGCCAGCGGCTCGGCAGCGGCCGGCAACGGCGAGTTCGCCACCGGCACCTTCAGCCTGAGCGACGCCGATGGCCTGGATGATCTGCAAAGCGTGACCATCAATGGCGTCACCGTGGCGCTGGGCAGTTTGGCCGGCAGCGTGTTCGCCGGCACCAACGGCAACCTGACGGTCACGGCCTACAACAGCCTGACTGGGGTGGCCAGCTACAGCTATGAACTGACCAGCCCAACCACCGATGGTGTGGGTAACGAGACCGACAGCTTCAGCCTCACCACCTCCGATGGCACGGCCAGTTCGGCGCCGGCCAGTATCGTCATCGAGATCGTCGATGACGTGCCGAACGCCGTGGACAACAGCAACAGCATTGCCGAAGACACGCTGACCGCGATCACCGGTAATGTGTTGAGCAATGACCTGCATGCCAATGGCCAGCCGGGCGCCGACACGCCGACCAGCTTCGTGGCCTGGGCGAGCACCGCGGCCAGCTATGGCACCTTTACCAACACCGGAAACGGCACTTACAGCTACAGCCTGAACAACGCCAACCCGGCCGTGCAGGCCTTGGATGATGGCGAAACCCTGACTGAGACCTTCAGCTACAGCATGCAGGATGCCGATGGTGATCCCGGCACCGCGACCCTGACCATCACCATCACTGGGACTAACGACATTCCCGGTATCAGTGCCGATCCAGGCAATGGCGGGGCTAACGATCAGGTCTTTGAAGCCGGTTTGGCCAGTGGCTCGGCGGCGGCTGGCAACGGCGAATTTGCCACCGGCACCTTCAGTCTGAGCGATGCCGATGGCCTGGATGATCTGCAAAGCGTGACCATCAACGGCATCACCGTGGCGCTGGGCAGTTTGGCCGGCAGTGTGTTCGCCGGCGCACATGGCAGCCTGACAGTCACCGCCTACAACGCGCTGACCGGAGTGGCCAGCTACAGCTACGTGTTGACCAGCCCGACCATTGATGGCGCGGGTGTCGAGACCGACAGCTTCAGCCTAAGTACCTCCGACGGCACGGCCAGCTCGGCGCCGGCCAGTATCGTCATCGAGATCATCGACGATGTGCCGAACGCCATAGATGACAGTAACGGCGTTGCAGTAAATACACTGACGGCAATCACCGGCGATGTCTTGAGCAACGACCTGCATGTCAATGGTCAACCGGGCGCCGACACCCCGACCAGCTTTGTTGCTTGGGCGAGCACTGCGGCCAGTTATGGCACCTTCACTGATACCGGCAGCGGCACTTACAGCTACAGCCTGAACAATGCCAACCCGGCAGTGCAGGCCTTGGATGATGGCGAAACCCTGACCGAAACTTTCAGCTACAGCATGCAGGATGCCGATGGTGATCCCGACACCGCGACCCTGACCATTACCATCACCGGGACTAATCACATTCCGGGCATCAGCGTCGATCCTGGTAATGGCGGGGCTAACGATCAGGTCTTCGAAGCCGGACTGGCCAGCGGTTCGGCAGCGGCCGGCAACGGCGAGTTCGCCACCGGCACCTTCAGCCTGAGCGATGCCGATGGCCTGGATGATCTGCAAAGCGTGACCATCAACGGCGTCACCGTGGCGCTGGGCAGTTTGGCCGGCAGCGTGTTCGCCGGCGCCCATGGCAGCCTGACGGTCACCGCGTACAACAGCCTGACTGGGGTGGCCAGCTACAGCTATGAACTGACTAGCCCGACCATTGATGGCGCGGGAGTTGAGACCGACAGCTTCAGCCTCACCACCTCCGATGGCACGGCCAGCTCGGCGCCAGCCAGTATCGTCATCGAGATCGTTGACGACCTACCGAATGCCGTGGATGACAGCAACAGCATCGCCGAAGACACGCCGACCGCGATCACCGGCACTGTGCTGAGCAATGACCTGCATGCTAATGATCAGCCGGGCGCCGACACCCCGACCAGCTTTGTGGCTTGGGCGAGCACCGCAGCCAGCTATGGCACCTTCACTGACACTGGCAGCGGCACTTACAGCTACAGCCTGAACAACGCCAACCCGGCGGTGCAGGCCTTGGACAGCGGGCAAAGCCTGACCGAGACCTTCAGCTACAGCATGCAGGATGCCGATGGTGATCCCGACACCGCGACCCTGACCATCACCATCACCGGGACTAACGACATTCCCGGTATCAGTGCCGATCCAGGCAATGGCGGCGCTAACGATCAGGTCTTTGAAGCCGGTCTGGCCAGCGGTTCGGCAGCGGCCGGCAACGGTGAGTTCGCCACCGGCACCTTCAGCCTGAGCGACGCCGATGGCCTGGATGATCTGCAAAGCGTGACCATCAATGGCGTTACCGTGGCGTTGGGCAGTTTGGCCGGCAGTGTGTTCGCCGGAGCCCATGGCAGCCTGACAGTCACCGCCTACAACGCGCTGACCGGAGTGGCCAGCTACAGCTATGAACTGACCAGCCCGACCATTGATGGCGCGGGTGTCGAGACCGACAGCTTCAGCCTAAGTACCTCCGACGGCACGGCCAGCTCGGCGCCGGCCAGTATCGTCATCGAGATCGTCGATGACGTGCCGAACGCCGTGGACAACAGCAACAGCATTGCCGAAGACACGCTGACAGCGATCACCGGTAATGTGTTGAGCAATGACCTGCATGCCAATGGTCAGCCGGGCGCCGACACCCCGACCAGCTTCGTGGCCTGGGCGAGCACTGCGGCCAACTATGGCACCTTTACCAACACCGGAAACGGTACTTACAGCTACAGCCTGAACAACGCCAACCCGGCGGTGCAGGCCTTGGACAGCGGGCAAAGCTTGACCGAGACCTTCAGCTACACCATGCAGGACGCCGATGGCGATCTCGATACCGCGATCCTGACCATCACCATCACCGGGACTAACGACATTCCAGGCATCAGCGTCGATCCAGGCAATGGCGGGGCTAATGATCAGGTCTTTGAGGCGGGGCTGGCGATAGGTTCGGATGCCGCGAGCAACACTGAGTTTGCCACCGGTACCTTCAGCCTGAGCGATGCCGATGGCCTGGATGATCTGCAAAGCGTGACCATCAATGGCGTCACCGTGGCGCTGGGCAGTTTGGCCGGCAGCGTGTTCGTCGGTGCCCATGGCAGCCTGACAGTCACCGCTTACAACAGCCTGACCGGGGTGGCCAGCTACAGCTATGAACTGACCAGCCCGACCATTGATGGCGCGGGTATCGAGACCGACAGTTTCAGCCTCAGCACCTCTGACGGCACGGCTTCGTCGACTCCGGCCAGCCTGATCATCAACATTGTCGACGATGTGCCGACGGCGAGTGTTGACAGCAACAACGCTGACGAAGGCGCACTGCTGACGGTGAATGCGGCCAGCGGCGTGCTGAGTAACGATGAAGACGGTGCGGACGGCTTCGCTGCCGGTGGTGGCGTGGTTGGTGTGCGGGCGGCGGGCGGCGACACGACGACGGCGGTCATCACCGGCGTCGGTGGCAGCATAGTCGGGCTGTACGGCACCCTGACCCTGGCGGCCGACGGTTCCTACAGCTATCAGTCGAATGCCAACGGCATCAGCAGCAATGCCACTGACGTGTTCGTCTACAGCATTAAGGACGGTGACGGTGACCTGAGTACCACCACGCTGACCATCAACCTGGCTGACAGCGGGCTGCAGGCGGGTAACGATGACGAGGTGCTGGTCTACGAGAAGGCACTGGACACCACGCTGACTGGCTCCGACATTGCGGCCGGTTCGGTCACTGGCAGCCTGCCGGGCAGCACTGGCGAGACGGACGCCACTAACAGTTTGACCGATAACGTCACGGGCGGTTTTGGCAGCAAGACCTATACGCTGCTGAGCAGTGCGACAGGCAGCTACGGCACCATCCAGATCAACAGCGACGGCAGCTACATCTACACCCTGACCGGGCCGTACGATGGCGTGGATGCCAACAACGGTGCCAACACCGAGCAGAACCGTGACAGCTTCACCTACCAGGTCACGGATGCCAACGGTAACACCAGCACGGCAACCATCTACATCGACATAGTCGACGATGTGCCGCTGGCCTTCGCGCCAGTCACCTCGCTGATGGTTGATCAGATACCGACTTCGCACACGGTGATCGCCGGGCTGAACTTTGCCAATGCGGCTGGCGCGGATGGCGTCGGTAATGTGGTGTTCAGCTTCACGGAGGGGGCGCTTGCGACAGACGCTAACGGTCAATTGCTGAAATTTGATGGTCAGCAGCTGTACTTGCACTATGGCGCGGATGCTACGCAATTGCTGGCCACCACTGCGGTTGGTGCTGGTGGGCAAGTGGGTTATACCATCGACATTGATCCGCTCAGCGATACCTACTCCTTGACCACCTACGGTGTCATCTCGAATGGCGTCATTGAGGTGTCAACCACCAATCTGAGCGGGGTCGGGGCCGGTAATGTGGCCTACAAAGGGCTGGTCAATATCGGCGGAACGACCCAGGATGCGTTGATCTCAACCACAGTCCCAGGTGGCAGCATCAACAGCGACCTTGATGATATCGGCATCTCCAACCAGTGGATCAGTACGGCTGAGAATGTGCGTTTCGACTTGCTCAATGGCCTGGCTACCGGTGGAGCCAATGGCACGGGTTTCACTTATACCGACCACAACCTGGTGTTTGCTTATCGGCAGCGAGTGTTTGTGCAGGGTGGCCCAGGGAGCACGGCCAATTTGATCGTGGCAGCCATCATTGCCGACAACGACTATGTCTTTGGCAGCAATGAAGCGGGAGAGACCCAGGTCAATCTATCCACCAGTGATATCAAGGTGTTCAACGGCGCGGTAGATGTGACCAATCTGGTGACATTGGTCGATCTTGGCACCTCGATTAGCATCACTGGCATGCACGACGGCTGGACTTACCAGATCAACTCCGCGACGGCCTTCAGCGCGGTGTATGTCGAGGGGGCGGGGGCTACGGATGAGTTCTCGCTGGGCTTCTTCACCTATTCGCAAACGCTGCCAGGACAGCCGATAGACCTTGCGCACCCGATTATCGCAACGGATGGCGATGGCGATGCGGTCAGCAGTGTGATTAATACGACCCTGTATCCGCTGGCGAGCAGTGTGGAGGGCGATGGCAGCGGCAACAGCATGACCGGAACCAGTGGTGTTGATCATCTGTTTGGCTATGGCGGTGATGACAGCCTGAGTGGCTTGCTGGGTGATGACGTACTGGTCGGGGGTGACGGTAACGACACGTTAAATGGTGGCCAGGGTAATGACTTGCTGTCTGGTGGCGCAGGCAAGGACACATTCGTGTGGAACTCCGGCGATACTGGGGTCGACCACATCACTGATTTTCATGTCGATACGGCGGGTGTCAACTCCGATGCGCTGAACTTGTCGCAGCTGTTGAGCGGTGAGCACGCTGATGCGACGTCACTGAGTCACTATTTGACGTTCGCATTCAGCAGCACCGAAACCACCATCGATGTCAAAGCGGTTGCCGATGGGCCGGTGGTGCAGCAGGTAGTCCTGGATGGAGTAGACCTGTCCGCTGTGTATGCGTCGGCAGACACGGCCACCATCATCACCGGAATGTTGGATGATCATGCTTTGAAGGTTGATGCCTGACTGACATGAAACCAATTAGCCCGCTACCCTCATGGGGTAGCGGGCTTTTTTATGGCTATGTCCCAGTTATGCGTTGCGCAGCTCGCAGCTTTTGTAGGAGGGGCTTTAGCCGCGACCAGCGCAAAGCCATCGCGGCTAAAGCCCCTCCTGCGAGGTGTGTGGCGCTCAACGTGTAACTGGGACGCAGCCTTTTTATGGGCATTGGCTGGAGGCGTTATGGTTTACGTGCAGCGCGATATTGATGGGCGTTTGCTGAGAGTTGAGCGCAAGCCTTTTGCGCAAATGACCGAAACCCTGGCGGTGGAGAATGAGGAGTTGCATGCCTGGCTCGCAACGCGCGAAGAGGTGCATGCGCGGTTGGCGAAGCTGAAGGATTCCGATCTTGAGCTGGTGCGGGTATTGGAGGACTTGGTCGATGTGTTGGTGAGTCGTGGCGTGATTCGTTACACCGATTTACCTGAGGCCGCCCGCGCGAAGTTGCATGACCGAGCTGAGACGCGTGCCAAGCTGGAAGGGCTTAGCGGCCTATTGGGCGATGAAGAACATGAGTTTATTTAGGCTATCTCTGCGAGAGCTTGGAGCAGCTCTGCGTAAGAACGGCCTTGGCCGCGATTGAGCCGTAATCGCCGAACTCCCAACCTTGGCTGCAGTGTGTAGCACTCAAAGCCAAGGCCGCGCCAACGGGTAGCGCTTCAAGTGCTAACGCAGACGCCGCCAAGATCAAAGCCTATCAACGGCTAGATGCTGCTTGGTTGCACGTGACCAAATAACTCTTGGGAAAAGCGCACGCGCTCTTCCGGGGTTTCCTTGATGCCTTGTTTCTCCAATTCGGCCAGTCGCGCTTCCACGGCGTGCGCGCGGTGCGTCAGGCCGCAATCGTTGGCAATTTGAATGTTCAGGCCGGGGCGGGCGTTGAGCTCAAGAATCATCGGACCCTTGTCTTGGTCCAGCACCATGTCCACGCCAATATAACCAAGCCCGCAGAGCTCATAACAACCGGCGGCCAGCTTCATAAAACCATCCCAGCCAGGCAGCTGTACACCGTCAACCGCATTGGTGGTGTCCGGGTGTTTGCTGATGATGTTATTCAGCCAGGTACCACGCAACGTCAGGCCGGTGGCCATATCGACGCCGACGCCGATAGCGCCTTGGTGCAGATTGGCTTTGCCGCCGGACTGGCGGGTTGGCAGGCGCAACATGGCCATGATCGGGTAGCCCATCAGCACAATAATGCGGATGTCGGGCACGCCTTCGTAACTGATGCTTTTGAAGATCTGGTCGGGGGTGACGCGGTATTCGATCAGTGCACGGTCGCGATGACCGCCCAGTGAATACAGGCCGGTAAGAATGCTGGAGATCTGATGCTCGATCTCTTCGTGGCTCATCAACTTGCCGGAGACGGTGCGATAGCGATCTTCAAAGCGGTCGGCAATCACAATGATGCCGTCGCCACCGGCGCCCTGAGCCGGTTTGATCACGAAGTCGCTGCGGCCTTCGATGATCTTGCCGAGGTTATCGATCTCTTTCTCGGTCGAGATAATCCCGTACATTTCCGGCACGTGGATGCCGGCTTCGATGGCCCGCATCTTGGTGATGATTTTGTCATCCACAATCGGATACAAGCTGCGCTTGTTGTACTTGAGCACGTAGTCGGCGTTACGCCGGTTGATGCCCATGATGCCGCGGGCTTCGAGGGCTTTCCAACGTTTCCAGAGACCGATCATGGCTCAATCCTTCAAAAAAGCTTTGAAGCGAAACAGCTCGGTCAGGCGATAGCCGCGATAGCGTCCCATTGCCAGCATGAAGCCCACCATGATCAGCAGTACCGCCGGGAAGGTGAACATGAAGTAGATCACCTCCGGAATGCTCATCAGCAGGTACGCCAGTGACGCGGCCGCTATGGTGCCAAGGGCGACTTTGAAAGCATGACCGCCGCCGCGCTCTTCCCAGGTGATCGACAGCCGCTCGATGGTCATGGTCAGGATCACCATCGGGAACAGCGATACCGACAGGCCGCGTTCGAGGCCAAGTTTGTGGCTGAACAGACTGATGACGGCAATCAGTATGACCACAAAGGTCAGCACCACCGAGAGCCTGGGCAGCATCTGCAACTTTAGATGTTCAAGGTAGGAACGTAGTGACAAACCTAGGGCGGTAATCAAGGTGAACAGCATGATGCCAAAGCCCAGCTGGGTTTCGCGAAACGCCAGGGCAATCAGCACGGGGGTAAAGGTGCCGAGGGTTTGCAGGCCGCCGAGGTTACGCAGAATCAAAATTATCAGCACGCCGAGCGGCAGTACGATGAGAATCTGGTAGGTCTGTTGGGTTTGCAGCGGCAAGCCGTAGAGCGAATATTCGAGGAAGTTGACGTCGGTATTGGCGTCGGTGCGTTTGGCCAGCTGGATGGCATTCATCTCGCTGTTGCTGAGGCTGAAGGTCACCTTGGGTTTTTTGCCGCCTTCAACGTTGATCAGGCTTTCATCGCCGGTCCACCAGATCATCCGGTCGCTCGGCAGGCCTTGTTCACCGGTTTCGGGGCTGAAGTACAGCCAATCCTTGCCATTAAAACTGCGCAGCCATAGCTCTGGATTTTGCGGCTGGTCGGCCACCAGGCGAATGGTGTGCACCCGTTCCATGGGGACATGGGCAATCGACAGTAGCAGTTCGATGATGCGGGCTTTGTTGCCGATTGAGTCATTACCGGCAAAGAGTAGTTTTACGTTGTCGTCGCTCTTGTTATTAACCCGTTGGATAGTTTCGCTGATGAAGGTTTCGACATCGGCGGAGTGCTGGCGGATCGGTGCCAGCAAGGCTTCGGCGGCGACCTTCTCGGCGCCTTCGACGGCAATGCTTTCACGGAAGATCGGCCCCTTGGCCTTGGGTTTTTCTCCGCTGTAGCGTTTGGTCAGCACCAGGCGGTAATACAAAGTTTGGTTGCCGCTGACACGCCGGGCCGACCAGGTGACCTTGCGGTTGCCGTCGGTGCGGTTGATGCCGACACCGTAGTTATTGGAAATAAAGCTCTCATTCAGGCTGACGTAGTCCTGGTTCAGTGGCGGCACGAACATTTGCACCTTCACCGGGTCACGCGGGTTGGCTTGAAACTCCACCTTGGCGTCGACGTTCCACAGGTAATCGGTTTCGTCGGTGGTGACTGGAATACCGAGAATAAAAATCTGATAGGCCGTAACTAGAATGCCTAGCGCCACCAACAGGGTAATCAGGACTTTCAAATGCAGGTTAAGAGAGCGCATGTGAATTACTCGGCAGCTAGAGCGGCAGTGGCACAGGCAGGTTTACCTGCTGCGTATTTTAAGTTGGGGTCGATCAGGGCATCGAAGTGTTTCAGGGCTTCGGAACCAACCAGCAAAGGATACTGAAAGGCGCTGCGATCGGTCAGGTTGACCTCGATATTGCCCAGGGTTTTACCCATGCAAATGGCCAGTTCGATCACCGGGCGAGGGGTGTAGGTTTTGCCTTCTTCAAGGTCAATATCGCCAGCTCGGCGTTTGATTTTGCTAATGCGCGCCAGCGGTCGTTCGATCGGGTGAGCGTGGGCGGCATCGATGGCTAGATAAAAACGCACCCAGGTTTCGCCGTCACGCTTAAAACGTTTTATGTCGCGGGCACTCAGGGATGCGGTTTTGGCGCCGGTGTCCAGCTTGGCGGCGACTTCAAGATCCAGGCCGACCAGCTGGGCGTACTCATTCAAGCCAAAAATGGGTTTGTCTGCGGCGAGGCTAACACCCGGTAATAACCACAGGCTAAGCAATAGGGGTGGGAGCTTGAGAGTCATAAGTCCAATAACGGTAAAAGACAGGCAAATTAAGGCGGGTGTGCATGACAGGCTGTAGGTGGGCCAAGCGCTTGATTCTAGCAGCTTAAGCAGCTTGGCCGGTTTGGCAGCTGAAACACTAAAGGGTTGCATTCTAACATGGGCTTTTTCAGTGGTGACAGGCACTTAGAGGTGATTTCAACGGTTTTGCATGAGTTGATAAGATTTCCCGCTGAAACGTTATTGTCGACAATCTATTGTTTTTGCTTGACGGATAGGCGCTTAAAGGCTAATTTTTGCTCAGTTAAATGATATGGTGTCGACACTATGCAAGTGGTTAGCGACGTAATAGGCAGCCTGCAAGATGATGCGGAAACCCTCGCCGAGCAGGTGTTTCGACTGATTCAGGCGGCTATAGTCAAAGGTGAGATCGCCCCCGGCAGCAAGATTTCCGAGCCGGAATTGGCGCGGGTCTATGGCATTAGCCGGGGCCCGTTGCGCGAGGCGATTCACCGGCTAGAAGGCCAGCGCTTGTTGGTGCGGGTGCCGCATGTGGGCGCGCGGGTGGTCTCGTTAAGCCATGCCGAGTTGGTCGAGTTGTATGAGATCCGCGAATCGCTGGAGGGCATGGCGTGTCGCTTGGCCGCCGAGCGCATGAGCGATGCCGAGATTGCCGAGCTGCGCCGAGTGCTTGAGACCCATGAGCAGGACGCGGCGTTTCAGGCGGGCGTCGGCTATTACCAGCAAGAAGGCGATTTCGATTTCCACTACCGCATCATTCAAGGCAGTGGCAATCGCACCTTGACGCAAATGCTTTGCGGCGAGCTGTATCAACTGGTGCGCATGTACCGCATTCAGTTTTCGGCGGTACCCAATCGCCCGCGTCAAGCCTTCGCCGAGCACCACCGAATTCTCGATGCCATTGCTGACCGTGACGGTGAGCTGGCCGAGTTGCTGATGCGCCGTCACATCGGTGCTTCCAAGCGCAATATCGAACGCCACTATAAAGGCGCTAACGATCAGACAATCACGTCACGAGGTGAGTCATGAGTTCAGTCAAAAGTACCCCAGGCCAGCGTTTTCGCGATGCGGTCGCCAATGAGCACCCGTTGCAGGTGGTCGGCGCGATTAACGCCAACCATGCCTTGCTGGCCCAGCGCGCCGGCTTTAAGGCGATTTACTTGTCGGGCGGCGGCGTGGCTGCCGGCTCCCTGGGCTTGCCGGACTTGGGGATTACCGGGCTGGACGATGTGCTGACCGACGTGCGACGGATTACCGATGTGTGCGACCTGCCGTTGTTGGTGGATGTGGACACCGGTTTTGGCTCTTCGGCGTTTAACGTCGCACGTACCGTTAAGTCGATGATCAAGTTCGGCGCCGCGGCCATTCATATCGAAGACCAGGTTGGCGCCAAGCGCTGCGGTCATAGGCCCAATAAAGAAATCGTTTCCTTGCAGGAAATGGTCGACCGCATCAAAGCCGCAGTCGATGCGCGCACCGATGACAGCTTTGTGATTATGGCGCGTACCGATGCGCTGGCGGTGGAAGGCCTGCAGTCGGCTCTGGATCGTGCGGCGGCCTGTATTGAAGCCGGCGCGGACATGATCTTCCCTGAGGCGATCACCGAGCTGGATATGTACAAGCTGTTTGCCGCCAAGGTCAAAGCGCCGATTCTGGCCAATATCACCGAGTTTGGCGCAACGCCTTTGTACACCACCGAAGAGCTAGGCGCCGCCGATGTGTCCCTGGTGCTTTACCCGTTGTCGGCGTTCCGCGCCATGAACAAAGCGGCGGAAAACGTCTACACCGCGATTCGCCGCGATGGCACCCAGAAGAATGTGATCGATACCATGCAGACCCGCATGGAACTGTACGAACGCATCAACTACCACGCCTTCGAGCAGAGCCTCGATGCGTTGTTTGCCGCCAAAAAATGACCAGCACGCCGGCTGACTTGACTCCCTCGAGCCAGCCTGCGGATACAAGCACCAGTTCACCCGGATAAAATCAGGAATCTCTAGTCATGAGCGCTACCCCCGAAACGACTACCCCGGGCTTCAAGCCAAAAAAATCCGTTGCCTTGAGTGGCACCACTGCTGGCAATACCGCCCTCTGTACTGTTGGCCGTACTGGCAATGATCTGCACTACCGTGGCTATGACATTCTTGATGTCGCCACTAGTTGCGAGTTCGAGGAAATTGCCCACCTGCTGGTCCACGGCAAATTGCCGAACGTGGCGGAACTGGCGGCTTACAAAACCAAGTTGAAGGCGCTGCGTGGTCTGCCGGCTGCCTTGAAAGCCGCACTGGAGCAACTGCCGCCTTCGGCTCATCCGATGGACGTGATGCGTACCGGCGTTTCTGTGCTGGGCTGCCTGTCGCCTGAGAAGGACGATCACAATCACCCGGGTGCCCGTGACATCGCTGACAAGCTGATGGCCGCGCAGGGTTCAATGCTGCTGTATTGGTACCACTTCAGCCACAACGGCAAGCGTATCGATGTGGAAACCGACGACGACACCATCGGTGGGCACTTTCTGCATCTGCTGCACGGTGAAGCGCCGCGTGAAAGCTGGGTGCGCGCCATGCACGTTTCACTGATTCTCTACGCCGAGCATGAGTTCAACGCCTCGACCTTTGCTGCGCGCGTGGTGGCTGGCACTGGTTCCGACATGTATTCCGCTATTTGCGGTGGCATCGGCGCATTGCGCGGTCCTAAGCATGGCGGCGCCAATGAAGTGGCCTTCGAGATCCAGAAGCGTTACGACAATCCGGATGAGGCTGAAGCCGATATCCGTGCCCGTGTCGAGAAGAAGGAAGTGGTGATCGGTTTCGGCCATCCGGTCTACACCGTTGCCGACCCGCGCAACAAGGTCATCAAGGAAGTGGCCCGTCAGCTCAGCGCCGAGCAGTCCAACAGCAAGATGTTCGACATTGCCGAGCGACTAGAGTCGGTGATGGCGGACATCAAGAAGATGTTTCCCAACCTCGACTGGTTCAGCGCCGTCAGCTACCACATGATGGGCGTGCCGACCGCCATGTTCACGCCGCTGTTCGTGATCGCCCGCACCTCGGGCTGGTCATCCCACGTTATCGAGCAGCGCATCGACGGCAAGATCATCCGCCCGAGCGCCAATTATGTCGGCCCGGAAGATCTGGCCTTCTTGCCACTCAAGGAGCGCCCATAACCATGAGCAGCATGATGAACACTCAATACCGTAAGAACCTGCCCGGCAGCGTGCTGGACTACTTCGACACCCGCGCAGCGATCGATGCCATAGCTCCCGGCGCTTACGCCAAGCTGCCCTACACGTCCCGTGTGCTGGCTGAACAGTTGGTGCGCCGCTGTGATCCGGCCGCGCTGACCGATGCGCTTAAACAGCTGATCGAGCGTAAACAGGACCTCGATTTTCCCTGGTATCCGGCCCGCGTGGTTTGCCACGACATCCTCGGCCAGACCGCACTGGTCGACTTGGCCGGCCTGCGTGATGCGATTGCCGAGCAGGGCGGCGACCCGTCCAAGGTCAACCCGGTAGTACC
>C687J26845_10000119_pt1 | contig 50026 bp, 45 predicted proteins | sample RifCSPlowO2_12_FD_26845 | JGI IMG/M metagenome (IMG submission 26845)
CCTCCTTGAAAAGGAGGGGAGAAACTCGCTTCCTTTCACGAGGAGGGGTGCCTCCGACAGGAGGCGGGGTGGTGTGGTTTGGTGTCGCATGGATAGGTAAAGGTCAATAGCGAGATTTTGAATGAACGAAAATCAGCTGCGCGAACAGATCGCCACGATCGGCAAATCGCTCTACGACCGCGGTCTCGCGCACGGCTCCGCCGGGAACATCAGCGTCAAGCTCACTGACGGCTGGTTGATGACGCCGACCAATTCCTGTCTTGGCCGTCTCGACCCCGCGCGGATCTCGCGGCTTGATGCAAGCGGCAATCTGTTGTCGGGTGACAAACCGTCGAAAGAGACTTTCCTGCATATCGCGATGTACCGTGAGCGCCAGACCGCGGGCGCTGTGGTTCATTTGCATTCAGTACACGCGGTCGCCGTGTCCTGTCTCGACGGCCTCGATTCGGGCGACGTATTCCCGTCGATTACCGCATACGCGGTCATGCAGGTGGGCAAGCTCGCGCTCGTGCCGTACCACCCGCCGGGCGATGAGTCGCTCGCCGAAGCGGTGCGCAAGCTGGCGGGAAAACATCATGCGGTGCTGCTCGCCAACCACGGCCCGGTCGTGGCCGGATCTTCTCTCGACGCGGCGGTCAACGCGATCGAGGAACTCGAACAAACGGCGAAACTCATGCTGCTGCTGCGCGGGCAGGCCGTGCGCCACCTGACGGCGGAGCAGGTCGCCGAGCTCAACCGCCGTTTTCCGAATTGACAAGTGGCGATGGCGGCATGGGAATGCCGCCCCACGGGAGCCGTCTGTCATTCTCGCGCGAGGTTGCGCGGGGGTTTCCCTCGCTGCTATGCTGCACGCTGCAAGTAACAGGCGGCGCGGGCAACCGAAAAACAGGCGCGGCCATTCCAAACCAGAAGGAGGAACCCATGTTTCGATTGCCCCAAGTGATCTGCAGCGCCCTTGCGCTTGCGGTCTGCGCGCTCATCATGCCGGTAGCCGCGCTCGCGCAAGCATATCCCTCGAAACCGGTCCGCATGATCCTGCCGTTCCCGCCTGGCGGCCCGACGGACATCACGGGCCGCGTTATTGCGCAGAAACTCACCGAACAGCTCGGCCAGCCAGTGGTGCCCGACAACCGGCCCGGCGCAGCGGGCAATATCGGTCTGGAACTTGCAGCCAAGGCGCCGCCGGACGGCTACACGATCGTGCTCGCCGCGCCTCCGATCGCGATCAGCCCGTCGCTGTATGCCAAGCTCAACTACGAACAGAAGGATCTTGCGCCGATTTCGCTCGTGGCCGAGATCCAGAACATCATCGTGGTACACAACTCTGTGCCGGCGACGACCCTGAAGGAATTCATCCAGCTCGCGCGCCGCCATCCGGGCCAGCTCAACTTCAGCTCGAGCGGTGCTGGCAGCACCAACCACCTGGCAAGCGAACTGCTGAAGGGCAGATACAAGCTCAACATGGTGCACGTGCCGTTCAAGGGCTCGGGTCCGGCGCTGGTGGCATTGATGAGCGGGGAGGTGGATTTTGGAACCATGGCGGTGCCGGGAGCGATACCGATTGTCCGGGCCAACAAGGTACGACCGCTCGCGGTGCTCTCCGAGCGTCGCGTGCCCGCGCTGCCGGACGTCCCGACTGCGAAGGAAGCCGGCGTTGACAACTTTGTGATCTCGATCTGGTACGGGATACTCGCGCCGGCCAGTACGCCGCGCGACGTGATCAACCGTCTCAATTCCGAGATCCACAAGGCGCTGGCTTCTTCCGACCTGAAGGGACGGCTCGCGGCTGCCGGCGTCGAGCCGCTGACCAACACGCCGGAGCAGTTTGCCGAGTTCATCAAGGCCGAAACGGTCCGCTACGCCAAGGTGATCAAGGATGCGGGCATCAAGGCCCAGTGAAAGACTGAGTGCCGAGTGACCGGAGGATGGAAAGGACCATGATGAGAAAACTTTTCGGGTTCGTGGGGGTAGTCTGCGCGCTTACGATCGTTGGGGGTGGCAACGCCGCAGAGCCCCAGTATCCGGCACGCCCGATCCGGTTGATCGTGCCGTTCGCGCCCGGTGGGCCGACCGATGTCATTGCGCGCGTCGTCGCGCAACGGCTGTCGGAATCGCTTGCTCAGCAGGTGGTCGTGGACAACCGCGCCGGCGCCGGCGGCAACATCGGCATGGGTATCGCCGCCAATTCATCGCCGGACGGATACACGATACTGGTGGTGAGTTCGAGCTTCGTGGTGAACCCGAGCCTCTATTCGAAGATTCCATACGATCCGTACAAGAGTTTTGCGCCGGTCACCAACATGGCCGCTTCGCCCAACGTATTCGTGGCGCATCCGTCGGTGCCGGCGAAATCGATACCGGAACTGATCAAGCTGGTGCAAGCCAACCCGAAGAAGTACAACTTCGCGACGCCCGGCATCGGCACCACGCCCGATCTTTCGGCCGTGCTGTTGAAGCTCACGGCCAAGCTCGATGTCGCGACCATTCCCTATGGCGGCGCGGGGCCGGCGGTGGCGGCGGTGATCGGCAACCAGGTGCCGCTGGGCTGCATGGCCATGCCGCCCACGATCCCGCACATCCAGGGCGGGCGCCTGCGTGCACTGGCGGTGACCAGCGCAAAACGTTCGCCGGCGCTGCCGGAGGTGCCGACGATGGCGGAGGCCGGGCTCACCGGCCAGGAAGCCGACACGCTGCAAGCCGTATTGGTCCCAGCCGGCGTGCCCAAAGCGGTCGTGCAACGGCTGCACGGCGAGATCATCAAGATTTTGTCGCGGCCCGAAGTGAAGGAGCGCATCGTCGGCCTGGGTTTCGACATCATCGCGAGCTCGCCGAGCGAGTTCGCGGCGCAGATCAAGACCGAGGTCGAGAAATGGGCCAAGGTGGTGAAGGGTGCGGGGATTAAAGTTGAATGATGAATGATGAACGATGAACGATGAACGATGAGTGATGAATGATGAATGATGAATGGTGAGTGAGGAGTAGGGCGTGAGGCGTGAGGCGTGAGGAGTGAGGAGTGAGGAGTGAGGCGGAAGGCGTGAAGCGTGAGGAGTGAGGCATGAGAGGAACGCTTGCCGTAAGAGTTGTGTTGCTCGTTGCGGGATTGGCAATGGCAGGCGCGGCGTTCGCTCAAGTCTACCCCTCGCGCACGATCCGGATGGTCGTGGGCTATCCGCCCGGCGGGCTCACGGACGGCGTTGCGCGCACGCTGCAGCCACGGCTCGCTGAAGCGCTGGGCCAGCAGGTGATCGTCGATAACCGCGGGGGTGGAGGCAGCACCATCGGCACCGACATTGTTGCCAAGTCGTTGCCTGACGGCTACACGCTGCTGGTCGCCGACCAGGCGCTGATCACCAACCCGAGTCTTTACGCTAAGCTCCCCTATGACACGCTCAAGGACTTGCAGCCGGTCGCGCTGGTGGGTGCGGCCTCGCTCGTGATCGTCGTCCATCCATCGCTCCCCGCGCGCTCGGTGAACGACCTTGTCGCGATTGCCAAGGCGCGGCCGGGCGACGTCAACTATGCCTCGGGCGGCAACGGCACGGCGACGCATCTGGCGGGAGAGCTCTTCAAGCAGGTTGCGGGAGTGCAGATGGTGCACATCCCGTACAAGGGAGTGGGGCTTGCCATCGTCGACCTGCTGGGGGGGCACGTTTCGATCATGTTCTCGAGCATAGGCGCCGCAGGCCCGCACGCGAACGCCGGCAAGATCCGTGCGCTGGCGGTCACCGGCCCGTCGCGTGCGCCGGCGCTGCCGGCGGTACCCACCCTGGCCGAATCGGGTTACCCTGCAGCGTCCGTGGTGGGTTACTGGGGCGTGCTGGCTCCCGCCGGCGTGGCGCGCGATATAGTCGACAAATTGAGCGGCGCCATCGCGACCGTCGTGAAGCGGCCCGACATGCACCAGCGACTGGTCGATCAGGGCGTGGACCCGACCGGGAGCGGCCCCGCCGAGTACGGCCGGATCATCCGCGCCGAGATCGGGAAATGGGCCAAGGTCATTCGGCAGGCCGGCATCAAGGTGGACTGAGAAGCCAGGATCGAGGATTCAGGATTCAGCGACAAAGCGTGAGGCGAGAGGGGGGAGGCGAGAGGCGAGAGGAGAAAGGAAACGTCATTCCCGAGGAGCCTGTCCTCGAATGCCTTAATCGGGGATCGGGAATCCATTAGGATGCCTATTCTAAGCGTTCTATTTCTAATTCTCGGCAGCAGGAACCTGGTGACATACGTCGCATGAAAATAACCGCTATCCGGGAAACGGCCATCCCGCTGAAATCCAGTCTCCGTAACGCCGTATTTGACTTCAGCGAAATGACCACCTCGGTAGTCGCGGTGATCACCGACGTGATTCGCGAAGGCAAGCCGGTCGCGGGTTTCGCGTTCAACTCCACCGGCCGCTACGCGTGCGGCGCGCAGATGCGCGAGCGCCTCATCCCGCGCATCCTCAAAGCCAATCCCGAATCGCTCGTGAACGCTGCGGGTGACAATCTCGATCCGGAAAAAATCCTCGCCTGCATGATGCAGCGGGAAAAACCGGGTGGACACACCGAGCGCTCGGTCCCGATCGGCGCCATCGAAGTCGCGGCGTGGGATGCGGTCGCGAAAATCTCGGAGAAGCCCTTGCACCGCGTGCTGGCCGAGCGTTACAACGGCGGCAAGACGATCGACAAAATACCGTGCTATGTCGGCGGTGGATGGTATGAGCCCGGGAAGGGACTGAAAGAACTGCAGGACGAAATTCGCGCGAAGCTCGACCAGGGTTACACCACGATGAAGATCAAGGTCGGCGGCGCGCCGGTTCCCGAGGACGTGGCCCGTGTCGAGGCCGCGCTCAAGGTCGTGAACTCAAGCGCGAACCTGGCGGTGGATGCCAATGCCGGCTTCGATCGCAATCGCGCGCTCGCCTACGCCAAGGCGCTTGCGCCGTACAAGCTGCGCTGGTTCGAAGAGCCTACCGATCCGCTCGATTACTCGTTACTCGCTGAGTTTGGCGCGATTTACGACGCGCCGATCGGCACCGGCGAGAATTTGTTCTCCACCCAGGACGTGCAGAACCTGGTACGCTTCGGCGGCTTGCGCGCCGACCGCGACATCATCCAGACCGACGTGCCACAGTCCTACGGTGTCGTGCAGTTCTCTCGCACGCTGGAGATGCTGAAACGCGAAGGCTGGCAGCGAAAATCCGTTTTTCCTCACGGCGGCAACCAGATGACGCTCGCGATCGTGGGGGGATTCGGATTGGGCGGCTGCGAGGCCTATCCCGGCGTGTTCGGCATTTTCGCCGGCTTCGCCGACGACGCAAAAGTGGAAAGCGGCTACCTCAAACTTCCCGACCGCCCCGGCATCGGCTTCGAAGCGCAGAATGCGCTGTATGCCGTGATGCGCGATCTGGCCGCTGGGTGACCGGTCATGAGTCATCTTGTGGATCGAAAGGAGCAAGTCGTTTGCCGACAACACTGCGGGTAAAGGTTTTCCCGGGCGCACAGAACCTTCCGCTTTACGCGGGCCTCGACAAGGGGCTGTTCATGGGGCGTGGGCTCAAGGTCAACCTTCAGTTCACGAGCAATTCTACCGAACTGCGGGAAGGGCTGGCGGCAGGCGCTTTCGATATCGCGCATGGCGCCGTCGACAACGCCGTGGCAATGGCCGAGATGGCGGGCCAGGACGTCGTGATCGTCATGGGCGGAGACAGCAGCATGAACGAATTCTTCGTGCAGCCGGAGATTCGATCGGTCTCCGATCTCAAAGGGCGCACACTCATCGTTGACGCGCCCAACACCGCTTATGCGTTGCAGGCGAAAAAAATCCTGCTCAATCACGGACTGAAGCCGGATCAGGACTACACGGTTAAGCCCGTGGGGGCCACGCCGCTGCGCGCCAAGGCCATGCTGGAGAACAAGGACAACGCCGCCACGATATTGAACCCGCCGTTTTCGATCCAGGCTGCGGCACAAGGATTGAAGAGCTTGGGCCGGGTCGTGGATCTCATCGGTCCCTACCAGGCGACGGGCGCGTTCGTGATGCGCGCGTGGGCGAAGTCGAACGCCGAGGCGCTGGAGCGTTACCTTGCGGCGTACCTCGAAGCGCTGCAATGGGCGCTTACCCCCGCCAACCGGGAGGCGGCCGCGGCACTGCTGGTGAAATGGTTGAAGCTGCCGGAAAAGATAGCTGAGACAACTTACGCGCTCCTCGCCGATCCGCGCTTCGGACTCGTGCCCGACGCGCAGTTCGATCTTGCGGGCTTCAACAACATGCTCGCGCTGCGCGCCGAGATCGAGGGGCAGTGGGGCGGCAAAGCGCCTTCGCCCGAACGCTACATTGACTTAAGCTACTACGAACGCGCGCTGTCATTGACCCAGAGCCAATCGCTGGGACTCTAGCGACGCGATGCAGAATTTTCTCCCCTCCTTGTCGAGGAGGGGTGCCGACCAACGGGAGGCGGGGTGGTGAAGTTGTTGTGCATCACCCCCATCAGCGATTCGTCAAGTAGCTTGACGACACGCAGATGGCAAGAGGTAGGAACGTATCAAGGCAGATGAGAGGAAGAAAGGCGAAAAAGTCGAAAGCGTCCCGAACGGCCGAGCAATTCGCGGCCGAAGCGGCGTACGCCGAAAGCATCTTCCGTAATGCGCTCGGTGAATCAGCCGCGTCCATAGCCGCGCTGCAGAAGGCGTTAACTCTTAAGCCGAACTACGCCCCTGTTCTTCTCAGCATGGGTTCGGTCCAGTACCAGCGTAAGCGTCGTGCTGAGGGGAGACGGTTGTTCCTCTCTCTGCTTGCGTTGCCGGAAGACACAGAAGACCTCGCAGAGATCATCGATGAAGCGGGCAGCTTTTTGATCGGCATTGAGAAATATGCCGATGGGCTCGAATTCTACCGTGGGGCCGCGCGTAAGTTTCCGGCTGCTGCGGCGCTTCAACAAGGTATAGGTTGCTGTGCGGGTCACGAGGGTTTCATTGAAGAGGCTTTGGCGGCGAGCCGCCGCGCCATTGAATTGGGTCCGGCAAATGCGGCGTATGTGAGCGACCTCGGGTGGACATTGGTGTTGGCCGAGCGCTACCAGCAAGCGGAGGCGACGTTGCAGCGAGCTGTGCGCATGGATCCTACCAACGAACGTGCGGTGGCGAACCTGGAGTACTGCCGAGCCAGAATGGCGAAGAGTCCTCACCCGGGCGCGTCCGACCCGGCGATGCGGCCGACGCGCGTCGTGGCAAAGCCGCTCCCCGTTCCCACTCCGCGCAAAAGACGTGCGGCTCGGCTCGGCTGATCGCCGGACCGTTGGGCCGCGAGACACTGGATCGGATCACGCGCTCCGCCTGCATTCGGTAAAGACTGGCACCCGAGTATCGTGTAGTCAATGCCCGGTAGCAGGGGCATAATGATTGCGTTCCCAAAGTTCATACGAATCCAAACAAGTAGCCAAAAACACTCAAGAATTGCCACGATGGAACCAAGCCAACTAAGCTGGATCGCCAACTTCATCTGGGGCATCGCCGACGATGTGCTGCGCGACCTTTACGTGCGCGGCAAGTACCGTGATGTGATCCTGCCCATGACTGTGCTCCGCCGTCTGGACGCCGTACTGGAGCCGACGAAGCAAGCTGTTATGGACATGAAAACGTCCCTCGACAAGGCGGGCATCGTGCACCAGGATGCCGCCCTACGGCAGGCGGCCGGGCAAGCGTTTTGCAATACGTCGAAATTCACGCTGCGCGATTTACGCTCCCGCGCGAGCCAGCAGCAACTCAGGGCCGACTTTGAGGCGTACCTCGACGGGTTCTCGCCTAATGTTCAGGACATCCTCGAAAACTTCGAATTCCGCAACCAGATTCCGCGTCTCTCGAAAGCGGATGCGCTCGGCACATTGATCGAGAAATTGCTCGACACCTCGATCAACCTCGGTCCCAACCCAGTACTGAATGCTGACGGTTCGGTCAAGCATCCCGGCCTCGACAACCATGCGATGGGGACGATCTTCGAGGAGCTGGTGCGCCGCTTCAACGAGGAAAACAACGAGGAGGCGGGCGAGCACTGGACGCCGCGCGATGCCGTGAAACTCATGGCGAAGCTCATCCTGTTGCCAGTCGCGAATGAGATTGAATCCGGCACCTACCTGCTCTACGACGGTGCATGTGGGACCGGCGGCATGGTGACGGTGGCCGAGGAAACGTTGCAGCAGATTGCCGCGGAGCACGGCAAGCAGGTCGCCACCCACCTCTATGGCCAGGAGATCAACGCCGAGACCTATGCGATTTGCAAGGCCGATCTGTTGCTCAAAGGTGAGGGCGACGCGGCGGACAACATCGTCGGCGGGCCAGAGCACTCGACGTTGTCGAACGACGCGTTCCCTTCACGCGAGTTCGACTTCATGCTCTCCAATCCACCTTACGGGAAAAGCTGGAAGAGCGACCTCGAACGCATGGGTGGCAAGGACGGCATCAAGGACCCGCGCTTCGTCATCGAGCACGCGGGCGATCCGGAGTATTCGCTGCTGACCCGCTCCAGCGACGGTCAAATGCTGTTTCTCGCCAACATGCTCTCGAAAATGAAGCGCAGCACGAAGCTCGGCAGCCGCATCGCCGAGGTGCACAACGGCTCCTCGCTCTTCACTGGCGATGCGGGGCAGGGCGAAAGCAACATCCGCCGCTGGATCATCGAGAACGACTGGCTGGAGGCCATCGTCGCTCTGCCGCTCAACATGTTCTACAACACCGGCATCGCGACCTACATCTGGGTGCTGACCAACCGCAAGCCCGCGCATCGCAAGGGCAGAGTGCAGTTGATCGATGCGACGCAGTGGTTCAAGCCGCTGCGCAAAAACCTGGGCAAGAAGAACTGTGAGCTGTCCGAGGAAGATATCAACCGCATTTGCGAGACATTTCTCAAGTTCGAGGAGACCGAGCAGTCGAAGATTTTTCCCAACGAAGCCTTCGGATACTGGAAGGTAACGGTCGAGCGGCCACTGCGGCTCAAGGGTATCGACGCCAACCGTGCCTATACCCCAAAGGAAATCAAGGCGCTCAAGGAGACCGCCGAGCGCGACGAAACAGCGCCGCCGGTAATCAAGAAAATCCACAAGCGCGGTGTTGAGCCAGACCCGCTGCGTGGCATGTTCGAGGCCGTTCTCCCCGCGCCCTCCAGGAGCGGAGCCTCCGATCTTCCCCCCTCTCCCCCCGGGAGAGGGGTTGGGGGTGAGGGTCAACCCGTCGTAGTCGAGTACGAGCCCGATCCCAATCTGCGGGACACTGAGCAGGTGCCGCTGCTGGAACCACGCGGCGTCGAAGCATTCATTCGCCGCGAGGTGCTGCCGCACGCGCCCGATGCCTGGATCGATGAAGCTAGCATCAAGACTGGTTACGAGGTTAGCTTCACCCGCTACTTCTACAAGCCGCAGCCGCTACGCACGCTGGACGAAATTCGCGCCGACATCTTGGCGCTGGAGAAGGAGACTGAGGGATTACTGGCCGAGATCGTTGAGGGTGGCGGTCGATGATCCACGATCTGAGGCCTTATTCTGCCTACAGGGACTCAGGCGTGCCGTGGCTGAGGAAGGTGCCGGAGCATTGGGAGGTGTCACGGCTAAAAGCACGACTACTTCGGAACGATGCTGGCGTTTGGGGCGATGATTTCGATGAGAACGGGACCCCTGTCTTGCGCTCTACTGAGCAAACTATCAACGGCGGTTGGCGAATCTCAACGCCTGCAAGGATTCGATTGTCGCAGTCGCAGCGAGACGCTGCGCTACTCCTAGAAGGCGACCTAGTCATCACGAAGTCGAGTGGAAGCCATGCTCACATCGGCAAGACGAGTCTGGTTACTCGCGACATAGCGGCTATGCATTGCTGCCACTCTAACTTCATGCAGCGCTTGAGACCCAACGGGCACACCTTGCCAGCCATGGTTTGGCGCTTCCTCAATTCTCCCGTCGGTCGTGAGCAAATGGTGTTTCAGTCAACGACGACCACTGGGCTTGGGAACCTAAATGGAACGATCCTCGGGAATTGTGTTCTCGCTTTCCCACCCCTACCCGAACAAGCCGCGATCGTCCGCTTCCTCGACCACGCGGACCGGCGAATCCGGCGTTACATCCGCGCCAAGCAGAAGCTGATCAAGCTGCTGGAGGAGCAGAAGCAGATCATCATCCACCGTGCGGTGACCTGCGGCCTCGACCCCAATGTCCGCCTAAGGCCGTCCGGCGTAGAGTGGCTGGGGGAAGTGCCGGAGCATTGGGAGGTGCGGCGCAACGGGCAGCTATTCGCGCAGCACAATCAAACCGGGTTTGCTGAACTTCCGATTCTCGAAGTCTCGCTCAAGACTGGTGTCCGTATCAGGGAGTTTGAAAATGCGGCTCGGAAGCAGGTGATGTCCGACCGTGAGAAATACAAGCGTGCCGCGAAAGGGGATATTGCTTACAACATGATGCGGATGTGGCAAGGCGCAGTCGGTGTCGCTCCGGTCGATGGCTTAGTGAGCCCAGCCTATGTCGTAGCCCGACCGCTTCCCGGCGTTGAGGTCCGCTATTTCGCCAGTCTGTTTCGCACAGCCGCCTACATGGGGGAGGTGGACAACTGCTCACGGGGCATCGTCAAGGACCGAAATCGATTGTACTGGCAGGACTTCAAGCAGAGTTTTTCACCTTATCCGCCGCCTGCCGAGCAAGTGCAGATTGCCGACGCTATCGACGAAAGCACGCGAACGTTGCAGCACGCGATGGATCGAATCGTGCGCGAAATCTCCCTGCTCCGCGAGTACCGTACGCGCCTGATCGCCGACGTGGTGACCGGCAAACTGGACGTACGTGCGGCGGCAGCGAACCTTCCGGACGAGTCAGACGAGCCGGTGGCGCTCGATGACACCGATGCGCCGGCCGAGGGCCACGAATCCGCAGATAGCGATCTCGACGCCGCGCCGGAGGAAGCCGAGGCGTGAAGGGCCGGTACTCACGAGAACGGCATGAAAACGCGAGCCAAGCGGGAGAATAACTATGGCTTCGGCGGTCGCCGAAGCTAAGGTAGGATACGGAGTTATGCAAATCGCTCTCCAGTCACACGTGCTCAGGTGGGCCCGCGAGCGGGCCGGGCTCACCGAGGAAATGCTGGCCAAGAAGGTCGGGACGAAGCCTGAGCGCGTGGCCGATTGGGAGCGGACGGGGCAGCTCAAGTTTACCCAAGCTCAGAAGCTCGCCAAGGCGACCTATACCCCTTTCGGTTACCTGTATCTGCAATCACCGCCGGATGACCGGCTGCCGATTCCCGACTTCCGGACGGTTGGCGGTGCAGCTATAAAGCGCCCGAGCCCGAATCTCATCGACGTGCTCGATGACGCGTTGCAGCGGCAGGACTGGTTCCGTGACTACCTGATCGCTTATGGCGAGCGGCCGTTTCTGTTCGTGGGAAGTCTGCCGATCACGACCCCCATCGCGGAGGCGGCCGCGCGGGTGCGGCAGGTCGTTCCGTTTGGCGTGGCTGCAAGGGCTGAGGCGCGGACCTGGGAAGAAGCGCTTACGGTGCAGATCGAGCAGATCGAAAACAGCGGAATCCTGGTCATGCGCAGCGGCATCGTGCGCAACAACACGCACCGCCCGCTCTCCGTCGAAGAGTTCAGGGGGTTCGCACTCGTGGACCAGTATGCGCCGCTGATCTTCATCAACGGGCGCGACGCGCTGCGCTTGCTCGGGATGAGTAAGGTCGGCACCTTCCATGAGTTTGCCCGACAGCTGGATTTCCCGGTGTAATGGCCTACCTTCTGGACGCCAATACGCTGAGGACGCAAAACGCATTTTCCTCGCAGGCGCAGACCCCTGGCTCATTGCGCATGCCTCGGCTCACGGCCACACGGTTGTCACGCATGAAGTCCACGTTGATGGGGAGAAGCGGAAAGTAAGAATTCCCACCGTATGTCGGGCACTCAATGTGCCGTGTATACGAACCTTTGAAATGCTGCATACCGAACGCGTACGATTCGTGCTTGGGGGAGACAAGAAATAGCAGGAAAATGCGGCATGTCGAAGATCGGATTCAAGACGGGAGATATTCTGCAGGCCGACGCGGAAGCACTGGTTAATGCGGTCAACTGCGTCGGCATCATGGGTCGCGGCATTGCGCTCCAGTTCAAGAACGCCTTCCCCGAGAACTTCAAGGCATACGAGGCCGCTTGCGCGCGCGACGAGGTGTGGCCAGGCCGGATGTTTGTCTTCGAGACGGGTTTCTTGGCGAACCCGAAGTACATTATCAGCTTCCCGACCAAGCAGCACTGGCGCGATAAGAGCCGCATGGAGGATATCGACAGCGGGCTGAAGGCTCTCGCTGACGCCATCACGAAACATGGTATTCGGTCAATTGCCATCCCGGCGCTTGGCAGCGGCTTGGGCGGCCTCCAATGGGGCGAAGTGCGCCCGCGTATTGAAGCCGCATTGGACGGCTTGGTGCAAGTGCGCGTGGTGGTATTCGAGCCGTACCCGTCGCCCGAATTGCAACCGCCGAAGCGTGCGGGCGATTTGATGGAGTTGCCTTCCAGTCGGGACTGAACCACGGCCGCGCTTTCAATGATGCACACTGACACGACCGAGAAAGGACTTGAGACCCTCATCGTCGAGGCGATGACGGGTGTCCCTGGCGGTGTCGCACCCGAGGCGGAGGAGGCCCAGAAACCGCCGACGCCTTACGGCGGCACCGGGTGGCTTCTTGGAAGGGCGGAGCACTACAACCGTGAACATGCGGTTGATCTGTACCAACTGCTCGGGTTCCTCCAGACGACCCAGGCGCCGGCATTCGATGCGTTGGAACTTGGCATAGACGGACCGGCACGTTTGAAGTTCCTTGCCCGCCTGCAGGGTGAGATCGCCAAGCGCGGTGTGATCGATGTGTTGCGCAAAGGCATCAAGCATGGCGCGCATCACGTTGATCTGTTCTACGGCACGCCGTCACCCGGTAACGAGAAGGCCGCCGAGAGGTTTGCCGCTAATCGTTTCAGCGTCACGCGGCAACTCAAGTACAGCCGCGATGAGACGCAGCTTTCCCTGGACCTCGCGCTTTTCATCAACGGACTGCCGGTCGCTACCTTCGAACTGAAGAACAGTCTCACCAAACAGACGGTCGCGGACGCGGTCCAGCAATACAAACGTGACCGCGATCCGCGCGAACTGCTATTCCAGTTCGGGCGCTGCGTGGTGCACTTCGCGGTGGACGACCACGAAGTGCGGATGTGCACGCACCTGAAGGGCAAGGCGTCATGGTTTCTGCCTTTCAACCTGGGTTGGAACGATGGTGCGGGCAATCCTCCGAACCCGGCTGGGATCAAGACCGACTACCTGTGGAAACGCGTTCTCACTCCGCCGGGGCTCACAGATATTCTTGAAAACTACGCGCAGATCGTCGAGGAAAAAGACCCGAAAACCGGCAGGAAGAAGCAGATTCAGATTTTCCCACGGTATCACCAGCTCGATGTGGTGCGGAAACTTTTGTCTGACGCGCAGCAAACGGGCGCCGGCAAGCGCTATCTCGTTGAGCACTCGGCGGGCAGCGGGAAGTCCAACTCCATCGCCTGGCTCGCCCACCAGCTCATCGGGTTACGCAAGGATGATGCGCTCGTCTTCGATTCCATCATCGTCGTGACCGATCGGCGCATTCTCGACAAGCAGATCCGCGACACCATCAAGCAGTTTGCTCAGGTCGGATCCACGGTCGGCCATGCCGAGCATTCGGGAGACCTGCGCAAGTTCATCGCCGATGGCAAGAAGATCATTATCTCCACGGTGCAGAAGTTTCCCTTTATCCTGGATGAAATGGGCAACGAGCATCGAGGCCGCAAGTTCGCTGTCATGATCGACGAGGCGCATTCGAGCCAGGGCAGCCGCTTGAGTGCGGCAATGAGCCGGGCGCTCGGCCCCGAGGCGGACGACGAAGATGCGATCAACTACCTCGCTGAGTCGCGGCGTCTGCCGCCGAACGCCACCTATTTCGCATTTACGGCGACGCCGAAGAACAAAACGCTGGAGGTTTTCGGCGAGCCGTACCCTGAGGGCGACAAAGTCAGGCATCGTCCCTTCCACAGCTACACCATGAAGCAGGCAATTCAGGAGGGCTTCATACTTGACGTGCTGAAGAGCTACACGCCGGTCAACAGCTATTACAAGCTTGTAAAAACGATCGAGGGCGATCCCGTCTTTGATACGCGGAAAGCGCAAAAGAAATTGCGCCGTTACGTGGAGTCGCATGACCACGCCATCCGGCTCAAGGCCGAGATCATGGTGGATCACTTCCATGAGCAGGTTGTCGGGCTCAACAAGGTCGGCGGCCAGGCACGGGCGATGGTGGTAACGAGCGGCATTGAGCGTGCCAACCAGTACTATCACGCGTTCCGCGAGTACCTGCAGGAGCGCAAGAGCCCGTTCAAGGCCATTGTCGCGTTCTCTGGCGAGCACGAGTTCGGCGGGGTCAAAGTCAGCGAGTCTTCGCTGAATGGTTTTCCCAGCAATTTGATCGCCGACCGAATTCAGGAAGACCCGTATCGTTTCCTGATTTGTGCCGATAAGTTCCAAACCGGCTACGACGAGCCGCTGCTGCATACCATGTACGTGGACAAGCCGCTTTCGGGCGTCAAGGCGGTGCAGACCCTGTCGCGGCTGAATCGCGCGCATCCGCAGAAGCACGACGTGTTCGTGCTCGATTTCATGAACGATGCGGAGACTATCAAGGAAGCGTTTTCGGATTACTACCGGACGACCTTGCTGAGCGAGGAGACCGATCCCAACAAGCTGCATGACCTCAAGAGCGACCTCGACGGCTATCAGGTTTACAGGCAGGAACAGATTGAGCAGCTCGTGAAGTTGTATTTGGACGGAGCCGACCGGGATAAGTTGGACCCGATACTCGATGCTTGCGTGGCGATCTACAAGGAACAGTTGGACGAGGACGGGCAGGTCGATTTCAAGGGCAAGGCCAAAGCTTTCACGCGCACCTATGCGTTTCTCGCGTCAATCCTGCCCTATACCAACGTCGAATGGGAGAAGTTGTCCATCTTCCTGAATTTCCTGATATCCAAGCTTCCAGCGCCGAAGGAAGAGGATCTTTCCAAGGGCATCCTGGAGGCGATCGACATGGACAGCTACCGCGTGGAGGCGCAGTCCGCCCTCACGATCAAGTTGCCGGACACGGATGCCGAAATCGAACCTGTTCCGACGAGCGGCGGCGGGCGCAAGGCCGAACCCGAACTCGACCGTCTGAGCAATATTCTCAAGACGTTCAACGACCAGTTCGGAAACATTCGTTGGTCGGACGAAGATCGGGTGCGCCGGCTCATCACCCAGGAAATCCCAGACAGGGTGGCCGCTGATACCGCCTTCCAGAACGCCAAGAAGCACTCTGACCGCCAAAATGCCCGTATCGAGCATGACAAGGCGCTCATCCGCGTCATGACCGCCGTGCTGAAGGACGATACCGAGCTATTCAAGCAGTTCAGCGACAACGATTCATTCCGCAAGTGGCTCGCGGATACGGTGTTTGCCCTGACGTATCAGTAGGGGCTGTGGCGGGTTGCGATAGACGCCGGGTGTGCGGAAGAACCTGATCGGATTTGAGACGCCGGGCGGCACGTTGTCCGAAAGCGGGGCCGGCGACTCTGTGTTGAATCAAGTGTCTATCGGCTCGGCGCGCTTGCCGCCCAGGAACTCCCCGATCGCAGCGAGCGATTCGATGTGATCGCAGCAGATCTTGAAGATCATAAGAATGGGCACCGCCATCAACGCACCGATTATTCCCCACAGCCAACCCCAGAACAGCATGGACAGAAAAATGACGACGGGATTCAAGGTGAGGCTTTTGCCGGTAAGGATGGGGGCCAGAATCTGGCCTTCCAGAACCGTGAGAGCGAAGAATACCACCGGAACGAGCAAGACCTGGCCGATCTCATCAAAGGTCAGGAAAGCGACTGCGGTCAGGACCGTCAGGCTGGTTCCCGCGCCGACGTAAGGAACGTAGTTGAAAACCGCAACCATGACTCCCCACAGCACAGGATTGGGCATGCCTAACCAATACATGGCGATCCCCGTGGCGATACCCAAGCCGCAATTGATGCAGCTAATCGTTAACAGATAGCGCGCCATGTCGGTCTGGATGGCGCGCGCGACTTCGACCGCCCGTTTCTTGTCGGCGAGCGTGGGCAGCACGCGCACGAGCTTGCGCAGAAACATGTCTCCAGAGGCCAGCAGAAAATAAAGTAGCACGATCGTAAATGCGGCGGATATCAGCACGCTTTGAGTGCCGATCAAAAACCGGCTGAAAAGGCTGGGTTTTTGCGGGACCACTTGGGTTTTCGCCGGAGCTTTTGCTTCGACGCGGGCGATTTCCTCGACTTTGTCCGCGGCCTTGGTGACCTCCTGCACCGATTTCTTGATCCCGCGCACCTTGTCTTCGATCTGCTTCAGGGTCTCGGGCACCTTTCCGATCCATTCTATTGCGGGATCGATAAGGGAATACACGGCGAAGCCGAGAGCGGCGACGAGCGCGACGACCACTACGGCCGCACCCACCGGTTCGGGGAGGCGCAGTTTATTGAGCACGCGCACCGCCGGAGAAAAAATCAGCGTCAACAGCAGCGCCAGCACGACGGGAAGCAGCACGTCGCGGGCGAAGTAGAAGGTGTAAAAAATCGCGAGCAGAAAGAGCCCCTTCAGGATGACATCGGGGTCTCTCGCCACCTCGACAGCACCGGTCGGTGCCGCCTTATCGACAGGTTGACGTGAGGGGGATAGCTCGGCTTGAAGGGCCTGCTCGTCCACGATGCGGAAGTGTTGAACGATGAATTTTGAATGACTTGGCGGGATGATCGGTGAAACAGTCCATGGGTTAGCTTGCGAATCCCGCCATCGGGTTCTGTGGCATTTAAACGCGCAGAATCATGTTAAGCGCTCTTAGATTATGCCCTTGCTGCGCAACACCGTAATATCCCGCTCGTCTTTCCCGAGCAGCTCGCGCAGGATTTCATCGGAAGCCCCCGCGAGCTCGCCGGCGATGTGCTGCCCCTCGGGCCGGGCGATATCGAGCGTGATCGATTTCTTGCCGCGGTTGGCGCAGAGGAAGTAGGTAGACTCGCTGGTGTCGCGGCCCGCCTGATCCCTGAGAAAGGGCGGCCCCTAGGAGTTTGTCGGACTTAGGTCGGACAAACTCCTAATGCAAAACCGGCGCCACGAGAATTGCAGAACAAGATAGCAGATATGCCAATTCACCCGAGCTTTTCCCAAAATTCGACCGCTTCGACTAGGTTTTTTCTGAATTGTCAGCCGGTTTTGCTTTTAGCAGCCTGTCGGACTGTTAAGTCCGACAGGCTGCTAGGCGCGCGCGTCGTCACCGGTGCCGGGGCGCTCCACCTTGATCACTTCCGCGCCGGGATCGGCGAGCAATTGACCAGCCCACGGTCCGGCGAGTATGCGGCTCATGTCCAATACGCGGACTCCGGTGAGGGGGCTCGCAGCCTCTGAGCGGGCATCGCGGGAATATGCGACTTTTCGTCGGCTGCCTGCGCGCCTTCCCGCTCCACCGCGGGACGGAGTCCGAGTCCGGCGCGCTCTTTCCGATTGATCCATTCGTTGTCCGGGGCTATAGTCGCAAACTCGATTCTACCGTCGTTTGCCGGTCGAACCATCAATCAATCACCGAGAGGAGTACACGCAATGCCCTATGCGATACGCATTCATGAAACAGGCGGTCCCGAAAAACTGAAATGGGAGGAAGTGCAGGTCGGCGACCCGGGACCCGGCCAGGTGCGCGTGCGCAATACCGCCATCGGCCTCAATTTTGTCGACACCTACCAGCGCAGCGGCCTTTATCCCTTGCCGTTGCCGTTTATCCTCGGTTCGGAAGGCGCGGGGGTGGTGGAGGCGGTCGGCCCCAAGGTGAAGGAGCTGAAGGTCGGTGACCACGTGGCCTACTCGGGTCCGCTCGGCGCGTACGCCGAAGTGCTGCTGCGTCCGGCTGACCGATTGGTGAAAATTCCCGCCGGCGTGGACGACAAGACGGCGGCGGCAATGATGCTGAAGGGCCTCACCGCCCAGTACCTGATCCGCCGCACTTATCGCGTGAAGAAGGGCGACACCATCCTGGTGCACGCCGCGGCGGGCGGCGTCGGCCAGATCCTGTGCCAATGGGCCAGGCACCTCGGCGCCACCGTCATCGGCACGGTCGGCAGCGAAGAAAAAGCTGCGTTAGCGAAGAAAGCCGGGTGCAAGCATGTCGTCGTCACCTCGAAAGAGAATTTCGTGGAGCGGGTGAAGGCGATCACCAAGGGCAAGGGCGTGCCGGTGGTCTACGACGGTGTCGGCAAGGACACTTTCATGGGCTCGATCGACTGCCTGAGACCGCTCGGCGTGATGGTCAGCTTCGGCAACGCTTCGGGGGCGGTGACGCAATTCAATCCCGGCATCCTCGCCCAGAAGGGCTCGCTGTTCCTGACGCGGCCGACCCTTGGCACCTACGCCGCGTCGCGCGAGGATCTGGTGAAAGGGGCGCGCGAGCTCTTTGCGGTGGTGAAGAGCGGGAAAGTGAAAATCTCGATCAACCAGACTTACCCGCTGCGGGACGCGGCCCAGGCCCAGATCGATCTGGAAGCGCGCAAGACGACGGGGTCCACTGTGCTGTTGCCTTGATGCGCAGACTACCCTTCTGACTTTTCAAGATATTTAAAAATCTCGGTGTGATCGCTCGTTACACCGAGATTTTTTTCCGCATCGTTCCAGAAATCATTTCCTGCCCTTTCCCCGCCCCCTGCGCTGGTCGACGCAGGCGGCCAGTTCCGAACCGCGCTTGCCCTTGCAGGGCTGATAGATCCGGTTCATGCGCTCGCATCGCTGCTTGTTGCTCGCGGTTTTCCTTCCCTCACAGGGGAGCGGCGATTGGTTGGCGCGCAGACAGACAAAGACGGCGTTGGCGTCCTTCTCGTTGCGGCAGAAGTCAAGCGCGCGGTTGTCCGTGGCGCAGCGCGCCTTGTCCTGCGCCCGGCGACAGTCCTGCGGCATGAGCAGCGTGCCGCGTTCCGGCTGGAATTCCGTGATCTTGCCTTGATCAGCGGCCGATGCCGCCGCCCCGAGCAGCGCAAGAGCGAGGAGCGCGCCCCTTCCGGTCAGCGTCAATATTGACCTTTGCGTAAATGGATGACAATACATTTGCGCCTCAATCTCCGATCGGCAGGTCGATCCCGACGCCGCGCTCACGCGCGAGCGCGACGAGCCGGCCGGCGACATACAAGTCCTCGATACCCATGCCGTGGGATTCGAAAAGCGTAATCTCATCCGGTGCCGTGCGTCCCGGCACGCGCCCGACAATCACTTCGCCGAGCTCAGGCAAGGCATCCCAGTCGAGCCAGCCCTGTTCGACCAGCGGCAGCAGGTCGCCGCACTCGTTGCGGGCGGTGCCACGCGAGTCCACCGCGATTCGTGCGCAGCGTCGCACCGCCTGCTCGTCGAGCTCGCGGCGCGTGAGCGCGTTGGAACCGGCGGCGTTGACGTGCTGTCCGGGTTGCAGCCACTCGCCGGCCAACACCGGTGTTGCCGCGTTAGTGATGACATTGACGATATCGGCGCCGCGCACCGTCTCGACGGGAGTCGCCACGGGCCGCACGGAAATGCCCAGCCGCGGTGACATCGCCTCGCAGAATTTGCGTGCTCGTTCCGGCGTGCGGCTGTAGACCCTGACCTCGCGGATCGTGCGTACCTGGCATACGGCCTCAAGCTGTCCGACGGCCTGCTTGCCCGCGCCGATCATGCCGACTACAGCAGCGTCGCCACGTGCCATGTGGCGAGTTGCAACGCCGCTCGCTGCGCCGGTGCGAACCATTCCGAGGTAACTCGCCTCGAGAATGGCGTCGAGCTTGCCGCTCTCGGTGTCAAACATCTGCACGAAAAAACGCGTGCCTTTCCCGCGCGCGGAGTAATACGCCTTGTAGCCGATCAGTTTCAGCTCCGGTGCCGCGGCCTCCAGCACGTGCAGCGTGCCGGCGGGAATGCGGGTGCGCACCCGCGGCACGTCGACCGCGCGCCCCAGGGCGCGGTCTTGCAATGCGCGCTCCACCCGTTCCAGCGCGAGCGGCATGGTGAGGAGCTGCTGGACATCGCTTTCTTTGAGATATCGAACCATGTTTTGGTTAGGATTGAGGATCAAGGATCAAGGAGTGAGGATTGAGGATTGAGGATTGAGGATTGAGGAGTGAGGTGAAATCCGTTTCAGAATTTTAAGATCAGGCGCCTCTCGCCTGAATTTTTCTGGCGCTCTTGGCGCCCCTTCACCAGGCCCAGGACCGGCTTTGCGGCTATTTCTTGTTTTTCAGCGCTTCGGCGCGGATCGCCGACAGCGTGGTGCGCGGCGTGATCGCTTCGGGATCGATGCGCAGTTCGAGCAGCGCGGAAGTCCTGGCGTTAAATGCGCGCTCGAAGGCGGGCCCAAAGTCCGCCGTGCTTTCCACGATTTCGCCGTAGAGGCCGTAGGCGCGCGCGAGCGCGGCAAAGTCGGGGTTTCTCAGCTCCGTGCCGCTGATACGCCCCGGATACTCGCGTTCCTGGTGCATGCGGATCGTGCCGAACATGCCGTTGTTGACGACGATGAACACGATCTTGAGGTTGTACTGCATCGCGGTCGCCAGTTCCTGCCCGTTCATCAAAAAGCAGCCGTCCCCCGAGAACGACACGACCGGACGTTCGGGATGGACGAGCTTGGCGGCGATGGCCGAGGGCACCCCGTAACCCATGGCGCCGCTCGTGGGACCAAGCTGGGTGCGGAAGCCGGTGTACTGATAGAAGCGGTGCACCCAGATCGAAAAGTTGCCGGCGCCGTTGGTGACTATGGTCTCCGGCGGCAGCCGCCGGCGCAGGAAATTCACCACTTCGCTCATGTTGAGCCCGCCGGGGACGGCCACCGGCTGCTGCCACGCTTCAAGGTCGGCGCGCGCCCCTTGCGTCCACTCGTCCCATACTATCCTCGCCGGAGCAAGCGCCTGCGCGGCAGCGGCGAATTCGGGCATCCCGGAATTGATCAGCAGGTCGCCTTGATAGACACGCCCCAACTCTTCCGCGCCGGGATGGATGTGGATGAACTTCTGTCTCGGGCGCGGCGCCTCGATGAGGGTGTATTTGACAGTGGTCCACTCCCCAAGACGCGCGCCGATCGCGAGCAGCAGATCGCTGTTCCTGATGCGCTCCGCGAGCCTGGGATTGAGACCCACCGCCACGTCGCCGACGTAATGCGGATCGCGGTTGTCGATCAGGTCCTGCGCGCGGAACGTGCAGGCGACGGGCAGATTGAATGCGGTAACGAACGCCCGCAGGTCCTCGCACGCCTGGTGGTTCCAGCCGGGCCCGCCCACCAGCACCAGCGGATGCTCGGCATGCGAGAGCATCTGGCGCAGTTGCTGCATTTCAGCCGCGCCGGGATGGGCCGCGACCCGGTGATAGCGCCCGGTATCCGGGACCGACGCCGTCTGCGTCTGCATGTCTTCGGGCAGCGCGAGCACCACGGGCCCGGGCCGTCCCGACACCGCGGTATGAAACGCGTGGCTGATGTACTCCGGCACACGATCCGCCCGGTCGATCTGCGCCACCCATTTCGTCATCTGGCCGAACATGCGGCGGAAGTCGATTTCCTGGAACGCCTCGCGCTCGACCACATCGTTGCCGACCTGGCCGACGAAGAGAATCACCGGCGTCGAATCCTGGTGCGCGGTATGGATGCCGATCGAAGCGTTGCTCGCGCCCGGGCCGCGCGTGACAAAGCAGATGCCGGGACGGCCGGTGAGCTTGCCATAGGCCTCCGCCATGTTGGCGGCGCCGCCTTCCTGACGGCAAATTACGAACTTGATCGCGTCGCGCGCGTCGTACAGCGCGTCCAGCACCGCGAGATAGGATTCGCCGGGCACGCCGAACGCGAGGTCTACGCCTTGGACTTTGAGCGCGTCGACGAGGATCTGCGCGCCGGAACGCGGAGCAGGGGCCGGTGAAACGCGGAGCAGGGGACCCGCTTGCGGGGATGCGACCGTTAAACCGGCCATGAGCGCGTCGCTACCGCCCCTGTGCGCGTCTCTGGGGTCAGATCCCATAGGGACCCTCCTCCGCCCTGCGACGCGCCCCTTGGGGATGCGACCGTGGAGGCGCGCACGCAGCCGACGCGACGTCGCTGTTTCCTTGTTGCGGATCGTTCAGAGGCTGCACACCGGTGCGGGCGAGGGGGGAATCGGCAACTTTCATGGGTTCCTCAACCTGGTTCTTGTAATGCGGACACAGCGGTTGTGTTGCAGAAGCGCAAGCCTATCACGATCCGCCTCTGCGCTGTACACTCGCGCGGAGGAGACGCGTGGCGTCCCGGCAGCGAGTTCAAAAGCTGGAACGCGAAGGATTCTTTTCAATACCCTTCTTCTCAATACCCGCTTGACGGGTGCCTTGAGGGGTGCGCAAAGGTTCGCGAAAGGCGCAAAGGAAAGCAAAATCAAGTTTCCTCCCTCGCAGAGAGGAAATAGCGAGAGAAGCCCACGTCTCTTGCTTGCCCCGTTTGATTGTTTTGATTTCTCTCGTCTTCCTTCGCGTCCTTTGCGTTTATGCTGTTAAGTTTCTAACGAGGTGACGAGTGGCGATACTGGTGACCGGCGGGGCCGGCTTCGTGGGTCTGAACTTGGTCGAGGCACTGCTTGCAAGCGGGGAAGAAGTCGTATTGTTCGACCGCGGCGCCCCGCCGCCGGCGGCCGAGCGCGCCTGGGCGACGCAGCGCGGGCGGCTTCAGTGGGTGGCGGGCGACGTGCTCGATGCCGCGGCGCTTGGCAAAGCGTTCGCTGCGCGCCGTATTGACCGTGTGTTGCACTGCGCCGCGGTGACTTCAGGGCCCAAACGCGAAGCGAGCGATCCGGCGGGCGTCGTTGCGGTCAACCTTCAGGGCACGATCAACGTGCTCACAGCGGCCCGCGAACATCAGGTCAGGCGCGTGGTTTATACCGGCTCGGGTGCGGTGTACGGCGAATCGTTGCGGCGCTTCGGGCGCATCTACGAAGACAACACGCCGGCACTGCCGGTGACGCTTTACGCGATCACCAAGTTCGCGGCCGAGCGCATCGCGCTGCGGTTGAAAAACCTGTGGGGTGTGGATGTGGTGTGCGCGCGATTAGGCACCCTGGTCGGTCCCTGGGAGCGCGATACCGGCGTGCGCGACAACTTCGGCACCCACTCTCAGCTCGCGCGTCTTGCGCTCGCGGGCGAGACCGCGGTCTTGCCACCGCGCGAAGTCAGGCGCGACTGGATTTACAGCCGCGACGTCGCAGCGGGCCTTGTCGCGCTCTTGGAGGCGAGCGCACCGCGGCATTTCATCTACAATCTGAGTTCGGGTTTCGACTGGTCGGGCTCGGTGCTCGCGTGGTGCGAGATCCTGAAAGACACGTATCCGCGCTTCGACTTCCGCGTCGCTGCAGCGGATGAGACGCCGAATATCGGCTACACCGATACCGACCGCTTTCCGATGGACGTCGGCCGCATCGAACACGACATCGGCTTTCGCCCGCGCTTTCCGCCGCAGTCGGCGATGGCGGACTATCTTAGTTGGCTCAAACTGAACCCGGACTTCTGGCCATGAAACAAGAACTCTCCAAGCTCACCGCAACGGAGGCGGTGGCGCTGCTCAAGCGGCGCGAAGTTTCGCCGCTGGAACTGATCGATGCCGCGATGACGCGCATCGAAGCGACCAATCCAAGGCTCAATTCGTTGGTGACGCTATGTCTTGACCGCGCGCGCAAACACGCGCAGCGCATCATGCGGCAGAAACATGCCGACGTTCCGGCGCATTATCTCTACGGTTTGCCCATCGCAATCAAGGACAATCTCGACGTCTCCGGCGTGCGCGCCACGTCCGGCTCGCGCATCTACGCCGACCGTATCGCGCAAAGTTCCGACATCGTCGTCGAGCGGCTGGAAGCAAACGGCGCCATCGTCATCGGCAAGACGAACATGCCCGAGTTCGCCGCGGGCGGCAACACGTTCAACGACGTATTCGGCGCGACGCGCAACCCGTGGGATACGCGGATGACCTCGGGCGGCTCATCCGGCGGCGCGGCGGCGGCGCTCGCCGCGGGCCAGGTATGGCTCGCAAACGGTGGCGACTTCGGCGGCAGCATCCGCCAGCCCGCGAGTTTTTGCTCGGTGGCTGGTTTACGCCCAAGCCCGGGCATGGTGCCCAAAGTGCAAAAAAACCCCGGCTTGCGCCGGGGTAAACAGGGGAGGGATGGAACTACTGCTACTGCTCGGAGAAGCCTACTTGATCCGTTTGCCTATCTCGTAACCGGCCGCCGCACCCGCGCCGGCGCCCACCACCGTTCCGACCGTGCTGCCGGCGGTCAGGGCGGAACCCACCACACCGCCGACTACGGCGCCCGTCGCGGCGCCGATCTGGCTGTTGGTCGGTTGTGTCGCGCACGCGCTCAACCCGGCGCACAGCGCGATCAACGCAATTCGTGACGAAAGTTTCTGCATATTCATTTTTGGCCTCCGTCTTCGATGGATACGCTTCACCTCCAGCACAAGCCGTGCCAGAGAACAATTCTTACAAAGAATTAAGGCGTTATAAGATTCCCCCGCACCGGGAAGGAAGATAGACTGTCGCCGCCAGACGACTGTAGACCACTTATCCGGAGTATCCCATTGAGCGCGCGTGTTTTTTTATGTCGCCCGCCGGCGACAAGTTTCTGGATGTCGCGACGCTACGGCGACGCGGTATGCCTTTCGCGAAGCCGGGCGATGCGTCTGACGTTCTCCGCCCGCATGCAAACGCGCGGTGCGCGCGGCGCGCCGCGGCCTATCGTTCCGGATGTGACGAGGTTCCGCGCGCGGAGCGTGGTGCCGCCGTGTCTTTCCCGGCTTGACCTGCCGCGGCTGTCAACGATGCGGTGAGTTGGGCGCAGTCGCTATCTTTACCTGGCCCGGTCTCAATCAATGGCAGCAATGCGGCGAGCGGGTTGATTATCGCCAGCAGCAACGCGCTGCCCGCGCGCACGGTCACCGTGGGTTTGTCGAGTCCGATGCTCGGATCGGAGAAGGTGCCGGTAACATGCAATGGTCCGCGCAGCGACAGCACGCTGGGGTTCTTGGGCAACGGGATAAGCGTGAGGTCGAGCGTTTCGTCGCGCAAGTTGATACCGCCGCTACCCGTGATGTTGGTGTCGCTGGTGTCGACCACGAGCACCTCGCCCGCCATGAGGCCTTGTTTGACATTGAATCCCGCCACCGCGCAGTGCAGCTTGGCATTGCGGTCCCCGAGGACCAGGAATCTCAGTATCTTTGCCCCATTCGCGCCGGCGACCGCCAGCATCAGGTTGCTGACGTCGCCGCCCGATGATACGAGCGCGACGCGGCCGTCCGCAACGGCGAGCATGCCGGCGATCGAATTCCCGCTGCCCGCGAGCTTGGCGTTGCCATCGATCGTCCCAAGCGCGCTTTCCAGGATTTCTGCGCGCGGGACCAGGCGGTTGATGTGCAGGCTCTGAAACCGGGTCGCGACGCGGGTGTTGATTTTGGGCGAACGCGCGTCAAACCACACCGTCGATTTCACATTGCCGCCGGCAACACCAAAGTTGATCGGGGCAAGCTGCAGGACGCCGTCCCGAAGGGTCAGGTGCGCCTTGAGATTGTCAAGCGGAAGCCAGTCGCGATTGGTGAAGCGCTGGGCGACGAAGTCAATATCGGCGTCGGCACGGCGCAACTTCTCGAGATCGTAAGTCTTGTGCGGCAGCACACGTCCTGACGTTGACGGAACGGCTGCGCCCGGATCGGCGCCGACAAAACCGCCAAGATCCGCAATATCAAGCAATGACGACTTCAAAGTGCCTCGCAAAAACGGGCGCGCACTCCCGCGATCGATACTGAAGTTGCCCTCGAGGTCGCTACGCCCGATGGCGCCGCGAAAGCGCTCGAAATGCCAGACTTGTCCGCGCCGTTCCAGGTGGCCTGTCAGCTTGTATGGCGCAGTCGCGGGCAATGCGATGCGCAAAGGATCAGACAGTGTCTCAAGGTTCTTGCCTGCGATCGTGAATTTCGCATCAACTCCGCGCAGCGTGCCGAGGCCATAAACATTGCCCTCGAGGTCGATCGGGGTCGCGCCTATGGTTGATTTCAAACGCAGGGGGTAAGGCGTGTGTTCATCGAGCAACGTAAGCAGCGCGCCGCCGGCCCCGCTTGCTGTCAGCGGGATGCCAATCAGGCGTCCTTTTGAGCTGAATGCGATACCGTATTTCGCGTCGGTGGTCGTAGTTACGCGCATCCGCAACGCGGTGTCAGACATCGCGTCCAAAAATTCGAGTTCACCGTCGTCGACCTGAAGTGATTCGATAGCAGGTGATTGAGCAGTCGCCTGCTTGGAGGCGGTGAGAATCCAATTGCGCCGGCCGTCGCGCTCACGCTGCAGCAGCACGACGGGCGATTTGAGCCGGGCATCCGGAAAGACCACGCGCCCACGCAGCAGATCAAGCAGACTGACCGAAAACTCGATTTCTCCGGCGGACAGCATGGGGGCGCGTTTGCCCCAGTCTGCGTTGCCAAGGGTGACTCGTTCGGCACTGATGCGCGGATTGAGCGAGAACGGGCGCACGCGCAAATTGCCTTCAATCGCAAGGTCGCGTCCCGTCCGCGCCTTGACCTGGGCTGAAATCCAGGGACGCGCCGTATTCCAGTCGAAAAACGCAAGTGCCAGCGCGGCCAGCGCCAGCGTAGTGGCAAGGACCGCTGTTGCCATGACCACTTTTCTGCCCACAATCGTCATCGTCGTTTGCAGGCTGCTGTGACTGGAACCTGTCTCCTATCTCAATAATAGGCGCGCGCTGCGTTGTGGCTAAAACGCGAATTGAGATAGGTTCTACATCCGGGCATGTCGTTTCAAAAATCCAGATGTGGCAGTCAGCCAAGCGCGCTACATCTTTTCCTTGGCGTCTTGCGCGGTGCCCTGAAGTTTTTCGCCGCCGCGCTCGATATCCTTGCCCAGGCCTTGCATCGTGTTGCAACCGGCCAGCACACCGATAACCAACATGATGAACAGCGCCGCAAGCTTCTTCATAAGTGTCTCCATTGTTAACCTTCGATCAGTTGGCAGGGCAATGACCCAGGACAAACGACGCAACACTGACTTCACGCGGTTGCGCCGTTTGCTACCGCGATACCCCGCACATGCCGTGCCAGCATGACTTCATTAATAAAAACATGTCGTTAAGGGGATGCTCCGGGATGAGTTAACGATGCGAACTGTCGTCAGAGTGCGACGGCGAACGCGATTTTCCTGATATCTGCCTGAAGCGATGCGCTTTTCCATGTCGGCCGAAAGCGACAAAAGCGGCGTGTGGCGGAAAATCCCGCAGGAATGGCGCGCGCCTGAGATGACACGCGGGAACGGCAGGATCGGGCAGCATACGAGCGGTGACAGCAGCGCCGGGCGGCGCGCCGGGAGCTCGCCTAACTTGTAAACCAGCGCCGGCTCGTTTTTTCGATCGTGCCGACCAGCTCCACCAACGCCGCGCCATTCAGGAGTGTTGCGGGCTTGCCGGCCGCGAACTCGCGCGCATTTCCGGAAAACTCGCCGGCGGCGATGCACACGCAGTTGAATGCGTCGTGTTTGCTCAGGGCTTCGAACAGTTCCCGCACCGGCCCGACGCCGACCTGGTTCACCTTCCAGCGCCGGCATTGCACCAGCGTGGTCCGGCCGTCCTTGCGCAGCTTGAAGTCAAACGCGCCGCCCCCCGATTCCTCGACGGTGTAGCCCTGCCGGCGATAGGCCTCGCTGATGACGAGCCTGAAGTTTTCCCACGGCATCGCGCGTAGCGCAGCGAGCCGCTCTTCGACATTGACGGGCGATGTGCGGCGCAGCTGTGTCCAGGCGACGTAGGCGGCGACAGCGATGAACGGCAGCGCCACAAACGGCGCCAGCGGCGGCAGGACCAACTGCACGACGGCAAACAGAAGCGCGGCGACGAGGAGCGACACCCACCACGGCTGCCGCGAGAGAATGGCGAACAGGCTTTCACGTGCCATGATGCGACCCGTCCTTGAAGTGTTGCCGCGAGCGGCGCCCCGGCTCCGGGCCAGCGATCAGCCGACGCTGCCGTTGGCCGCGCGCCGCAGCACGATGCCGGGAATGGCGTCGGTGTGGCGCGCGTTTTCGACCACCATCTTGCCGTTGACGATCACGGTTGTGCGATCTCCGGTGGGGTACTGGTGCGGGTTATCGTAGGTTGCGCGGTCCCTGAAATCGGCGGGATCGAACAGCGTCACGTCGGCGCGGTAGCCTTCCTTGAGCAGCCCGCGATCTTTCAGCTTCAGCGCTTTGGCCGGGCCGCCGGTCATTTTATAGATCGCAGTCTCCAGCGGCATGAGTTTCTCCTCGTGCACGTAGTGGCCAATGATACGCGGAAAGGTGCCATAGAAACGCGGATGCGGCAGGCCCTGGCTGACAATGCCGTAGCTTGCGACGCAGTTGCCGTCCGAACCAACGAGCGCGCTCGGGCAGCGCACAATCTCGCGCACGTCATCTTCCGAAATCGACGTCACCAGCACGCGCGTCGCGCCCTGGTCCTCGATCAGGTAGTCACACATTACGTCGACCGGATCCTTGCCGCGCTCGGCGGCGAGCTGGGCGATGGTGCGCCCGGAATACTGCGGCGTGTGCGGCGAGATCGAGATCTGGATGCAGTCCCAATTTTTGATCCGGCCCCAGTTATTCAACCCGTGTGCCGCGATCTCGGCGCGGATGCGTTTGCGCGTGTCCTCGAGTTTCAGGCGCCCGAGCATGGCTTCTACGCCGCCTGCCTGCACCCATTGCGGAAGGATGTTCTTGAGTGGATTGCTGCCGGCCGTATAGGGATACGCATCGCAATCGACGTCCACGCCGCGCGCGCGCGCCGCCTCCAGCATGGCCATCACTGTCGCGACCTTGCCCCAATTGTCGGTGCCGGAGCATTTGAAGTGCACGATCTCAACGTGCACGCCGCAGCTCGCGCCGATGTCGATTGCTTCCTCGACTGCCTCGATCACCTGGTTCGACTCGTCGCGGATGTGCGTGAAGTAGCCCGCATGGTGGCGCTTTAACACGTTGCACAGCGCCACCATCTCGTCACGCTTGGCATAAGAGCCCGGCGACGTGAACAATCCGGACGACATGCCGAGCGCGCCTGCCGCGAGCCCTTCCTCGAGGAGTGCGATCATCTGCTGCATTTCGTGCGCCGCCGGCGCGCGGTTGTCCATACCCATCACCATCAGCCGCAGCGTATTGTGCCCGACCAGCATGCCGGCGTTGACCGCGGTCGCCGGAAAAGTGTCGAGATATTCGGCAAAGCTGCGTTCGCGAAACGGCAGCCACGGGGCGCTGGGCGAGAGGTAGTCCTTGAGAAGCTCCACTTTGCCGGGGAGGCAGGGCGCGACCGAAAAGCCGCAGTGGCCGATGATCTCGGTAGTGACACCCTGGCGCACCTTGCTCTCCGCTTTGGGGTTGATCGGCAGCGTGAAGTCGGAGTGCGTCTTGATGTCGATGAAGCCGGGCGCGACGGCTAGCCCCGCAGCGGCGATGATTTTGCGCGCGCTGCCGTCTACCGGCGTGCCGACTGCGGCAATGCGACCGTTGCCGATCCCTACGTCGGCGATTTTTCCGGTGTTGCCGCTGCCGTCGAAGACCATGCCGTCGCGGATCAGGATGTCGAAATTCACACTCGCTTGTCTTTATGTCGATTGCAGGACCGTATTCTATGGGAGGCGCCTTTGCTTCCCAAGACACGCCTGCGTCAATATACTTCAGAATTCCTTCCAGTCATTGCTTTTCACTCCAGACAGCAGGTGCCTTCATGAATTCGTCAGTAAGATTGCTCACGGCCGCGACGCTCGGTGTGCTGGCCGCCGCGAGCGTCCAGAGTCCGGTTTTTGCACAGGAGTACCCGAATCGCCCGGTCCGCCTTATCGTGCCCTATCCGCCCGGCGGGCCCAACGACGTGCTTGCCCGCATGGTCGGGGGTAAGCTTGCCGAGACGTGGAGTCAGCAGGTCGTGATCGACAACCGCGCCGGGGCCGGCGGCAACCTCGCTGTGGAAATCGCGGCGCGTGCACAGGCGGATGGCTACACCATGATCCTGCACGCGATGGCCTATGCGGTGAATCCCTCGATTTACTCCAAGGTGCCGTACTCGTTCGACCAGTTCACTCCCGTAACTATCGTCGCCAAGGGCCCATTGGTGCTGGTGGTCCATCCTTCGCTGAGGGTGGGCTCGGTGCAGGACCTGATCAAACTCGCGAAGACCAAGCCAGGCCAAGTGAATTATGCATCGGGCGGCAACGGCTCCTCGCCGCACCTTGCAGCGGAGCTGTTCAAAGTGGCCGCGGGCGTGGACATGGTGCACATTCCATACAAAGGCACCAACGATTTCATTCCCGACCTGCTTTCCGGGCGGGTGCCGATCGTGTTTTCCAGCCCCCTGATTGCCAAGGAGCACGTCAATGCCGGCCGGCTCAAGGCGATCGGTGTCACTTCGCTTAAGCGCGCTTCCGGCTGGGCGGACGTGCCGACCATCAATGAGGCGGGCGTGAAAGGCTTCGAGATGGATGCCTGGTATGCAATTCTGGTACCCGCCAGGACGCTAGGTCCGATCGTTGCCGCGCTCGGCCAGCGCATCGCGCAGGGTCTGAAGTCGCGCGACGTGCACGATCGCCTTGAGGGCCTCGGCATGGAAGCAGTGGGCAACTCGCCGGAAGCCGCAGCGAGCTATATTGATGCAGAGGCGAAGAAGTGGGAGAAGGTCGCGCGCGCCGCCAACATCCGCGCGGATTAAAAGGACCGCCACAGGGAACACGGTGCTTTTAAACTATCCGAAGGAGTAAGCGCGTGGCAGCAGTGAACGGCGGGCCGCTGAAGGGCGTCAAGGTCATCGAACTCGGCACGCTGATCGCCGGGCCGTTTTGCGCGCGCGTGCTGGCCGAGTTCGGGGCGGAAGTGATCAAGATCGAGGCGCCCGACGGCGGCGACCCGCTTAGGAAGTGGCGCAAGCTCTATCAGGGAACGTCGCTGTGGTGGTACGTGCAGGCGCGCAACAAGAAGTCGCTCACGTTGAACCTCAAGCTGCCGGAAGCGCAGGAGATCGTGCGCAAACTTGTCGAGGATGCCGATATTTTGGTCGAGAACTTCCGCCCCGGCGCGATGGAGAAGTGGGGTCTCGGCTGGGACGCGCTGTCGAAGGTGAACCCGGGGCTCATCATGGTACGGCTGTCGGGTTTCGGCCAGACCGGGCCGTACCGCGACCGGCCCGGCTTCGGCGCGATCGGCGAGTCGATGGGCGGTATGCGTTACGTGACCGGCTTTCCCGACCGGGCGCCGGTGCGCGTCGGTGTCTCGATCGGCGACTCGATCGCCGCACTGCACGGCGTCATCGGCGCGCTGATGGCGCTGCATCACAGGAACGTCAACGGCGGACGGGGGCAGTACATCGACGTTGCGCTCTACGAGGCGGTGTTCAACATGATGGAAAGCATGCTGCCGGAATACGACATGTACGGCTTCATCCGCGAGCGCAGCGGCGCATCGCTGCCCGGCATCGTGCCGTCCAACACTTACGTTACGCGCGACCACAAGTATGTCGTGATCGGCGCCAACGCCGACAGTATCTTCAAACGCATGATGCAGGCGATCGGCCGCGCCGATCTCGCCAGCGACCCGGGGCTCGCGCACAACGATGGGCGGGTGGCCCGCACCGGGGAGATCGAGCAGGTGATCAGCGACTGGGTCGCGCAACACGATCTGGAGCACGTGCTCAATGTGCTGGAGCGGGCTGAGGTGCCGAGCGGCAAAATCTACGACATCGCCGACATCGCGGCCGACGCGCACTACCGGGCGCGCGAAATGATCCGTGCGTTCCGGCTGAAAGACGGAAAAGCATTGAGACTTCCCGGCATTGTGCCCAAGCTGTCGGAAACGCCCGGCGAGACCCGGTGGGTCGGCCCGGAGCTCGGCGCGCACACGGCCGAAATCCTGAAAAGCCTGGGCTATGGCGAGGCCGAGCGCAATGAGTTGAAACGCAAGGGGATAATCTGACGCATATGCGGCGGGCGGCCGCATTTGCCAATGCCGGTGTACCATTGAATTTGTTACCAGCCTAATTACAGCCTGACTTGACTATGTCAGAACGACCCACAACCAGAGGAAACCCAGGATGAAACTCAATCGATTCGCGTTGATGCTGATCGCCGTGACGGTAGTTGCGGTGGCGCCGACGGTGTGGGCCTACCCGGAGAAGAACGTCCAGTACATCATTCCTTTCGTGCCGGGCGGAGAGTCGGACGTGATGGCGCGCTGGCAACAGGTGGTGTTTCGCAAAAACTACAAGCACGACCTGATCGTCGTCAACAAGCCGGGCGCGGGCGGCGGGCTCGCTTGGTCGCAGCTCAATGGCCTGTCGGCCGATGGCGGGTTCGAGGTCGTCGACATTCCCGTCGACAAGAACGCTGCGTTCGTGAAGGAGCGCAGCAAGGAGTATCTGGAGATCGCCAAGCGCATGGGTCTGGTCAAGTAAAGGCAGGCCAGGTGATTTTTGCGCCGCAGCGCGGCCGTCGTCCGCCAGACGTATTGGCCGGTGGATCCCCCTGCGGAAAGATATCTTGAATAGTTCTTTGTTAAGAAAAAACCTCGCTCCCGGCGTACGTCCAATCGAGGTTTTTTCTTGGGCGATGTACGACTTCGCCAACTCGGGCTATACCACTGTTGTCATCACCGCTGTCTTCAATGCCTATTTCGTGGCCGAAGTCGCGGGCAATGCGCCGTGGGCAACCTTCGCCTGGACCTCGGCGCTGGCCGTCTCCTACGCCCTGATCATCGTGACCGCACCGGTGCTGGGCGCCTACGCCGATGCCCGCGCCGCGAAGAAGCGGCTGCTCGCGGCCACCACCGTAGGGTGCGTGCTGTTCACCGCTGCGCTGGCGCTGACGGATCGCGGTGACGTCGCGCTCGGGTTCGCGCTGGTCGTGCTCTCGAACTTTTTTTTCGGTAGTGGCGAAAACCTGGTCGCCGCGTTCTTGCCGGAGCTTGCCCGCGAGGACGCCCTGGGCCGCGTGTCGGGGTGGGGTTGGAGTCTCGGTTACGTCGGCGGACTGGTCACCCTCGGCGCGTGCCTTGTTTATGTGAGCGTCGCACAGGCGCACGGCGCTTCCGCCGCCGAATTCGTCCCGGGCACGATGGTGATCACGGCGGCGATCTTTGCTGTGGCCAGTCTGCCGACCTTTCTCCTTCTGCGCGAGCGCGCGGTGCCGGGCGCGGCCGCCGGGGCCGGCATCGTGCGCATCGCGTTTGGCCGGCTCAAGCAGACCCTGTACCACGCGCATCAGTACATCGATCTCCGGCGGTTTCTGGTCTGCCTGGTGTTCTACCAGGCCGGCATCCAGACCGTCGTCGCGCTGGCCGCAATTTACGCGCAACAGGTGATGGGATTTACCACTCGCGACACGATCGTTCTGATCCTCGTGGTGAATATCACGGCAGCGCTCGGCGCGTTTCTGTTCGGCCAGGTGCAGGACCGGATCGGCCACGTCCGTACGATCGTCCTCACGCTGTTCGGCTGGCTGCTCACGGTCGTGCTGGCGTGGGCCGCGCAGGGACCGGCACTATTCTGGATTGCGGCCAACCTCGTCGGCGTATGCCTCGGCTCCAGCCAGTCCGCCGGACGCGCACTGGTCGGCTACCTGAGCCCGCCCGCGCGCAGCGGCGAGTTCTTCGGACTGTGGGGGCTGGCGGTGAAGCTTTCGTCGATCCTTGGGCCGGTGACCTACGGCCTGGTCACCTGGATATCCGCGGGAGATCACCGCCTGGCGATTCTCGTCACCGGCGTCTATTTTGTAATCGGCATCGCGATCGTCGCCCGCCTCGACGTTGCGAGAGGACGCCGCGCGGCGCTCGAAGCATAGCGCCCGCCGGAGATCGCGCGCCTGACTACGCGGCAGAAAACGTTTTGGTGGATATTGCCGCCTGTTTTTGGATAAAATCCCGATTGCCGACGCGCATTGAAGAAACAGGCCCTTGAAAGGAGATTCGTGATCAACTGGTTCGGACGCAGCAAGCCTCAGCACCCGCTGGCAGAGATTGCCAGGGTGCATGAGCTGATCGCGAAACTGCCGACAAACGATAGTGCTCAAGCGCTCGGGGAAATCGCGACCTGGCTCGAGCTGATGAATCGTGCCGATGATCTTGAGCTTGAGTATCGATTCAAGAATCTCGATCTGCTTGACGGCGCTTCGAGGGAGCACGAACGCGCGCTCTTGACGGAATATCTCGCCACGCCGCGGCAGAAAAAATCGCATGAGCAAAGGTTGTGGACAAGCGCCTACGGTTTCTGGCGCGAGCTGGGAGCAGGCTATCAGCAATGCTTGCGGCAGTGCGAAAAAGGTCCGGGCGGCGCTTCGAAGGCGAGCCTGCCGATCTTCGTCGGACGCGCATTGCGTGCGTTGCGGCAGCAGCTCAGGTGGGCTCTGCTGCGCTATGAAACGGCGGAGACGCGCGTTTGGGCCGATATAGCGCGCCTTTATCAATTCGCCGAGACCGCTGGCTTCGTCGATGAGGCGATCGCGGTTTATCCCGGTTCGAGCGGCAGCGGCACGGTGAAGCAGGAGTTTCTGAAATCATTGATGCTCGCCGCGTCGGCCACCGAAAGCTTGCAGCCTCTGGGGCAGGACATTGCCGCGCGCCTCGTGGCGCATTGTTGCAAATCGTTTGTGATCGCGAAGGAGCCCCGCGAAGGGTGCACCCATTGGTTTGATTTCGCATCGCCAAAGTCCCCGCTGCGAGTCGTGCGTAATCCTCCCGCCAGCGCCACGGTGCGTTATATCGGTGCCGGACCGGCCCTGAAGGAACTCGAGCAGATCAGGGCGCATATCGCCTATACCCGCAGTCTTCCGGAGGGCCTCGATCTCAACGGCAAGCGGCACGACGACGAAGTTTTGCTGGCTTTGCTGAAGCATCTCGAACAGGATTGGGCGGGCAAGACCCAGGCGCGCCGATTCGAGCGCCGGAAGGTCGCGACGCGGGTAACCGTTGTGCCGGGGCTTGATGACATTATCGAAGCGCTCGAGTTCGCGATTAACGATTCTCTCGACTTCACCCACCAGGCGGCGGCCGAGAGCTGGATCGCTGAAGACATGAGCGAGGGCGGCTACGGCGCGATCATCCCGTCGGTGTCGGGGGACTGGGTGGAGGTGGGAAGTCTCGTTGGGGTGGAAGGAGAATCGTTCCGGGAGTGGCGTGTGGGCGTGATCCGGCGCGTGACGCGCAACGAGCAACACCAGCAACGGGTGGGCGTGCAACTGCTCACGCAGGCTGCCACGCTCGTCAAATTGCGGTGGCACGCAACGGGAGGGCCCGCCAAAGCAGCGTCTGCGGCACTCAGGCCGGCGGTCCTGATCTCGTCAACGTCGCGGGCGCAGAAAGAGGTCGATGTTGTCATGAAGAGAGGCCTGCTTGACCATCGGGGAAAAATCGAAATGCTGGTCGCGGACGCAACCCATCTCCTGAAGGCGAAGGATACGGTCGAGCGCGGTTCGGACTATGAGCTCGTCAGATTCGAGGTGATGCGCAAATAGTCTTGCGCAACCACGCCGAGATATCCCGCACCTCTTCGAGGCACACGGCGTGCTGCATCGGATAGTCATGCCACTCCACGGTGTAGCCCATTTTCCCCAGCAGTTCCCGCGAGCCTGAGCCCATCGCGTACGGCACGACCGGATCGTGGGTGCCGTGAGCCATGAAAATCGGCGTCTTGGCATTGCCGGCGGCGGCCTCCTGCGGCAGGCTTTCGGCGAGCGGCACGTACGTCGAAAGCGCCATGATGCCGGCAAGCCGCTGCGGCCAACGCAGCCCGGTCTGCAGCGCGACCGCGCCGCCCTGCGAAAAACCCGCCAGCACGATGTTCTCGCTCGCCATGCCGCGGGCGATTTCACGTTCGATGAGGCTGCCGATCGCCGTCTGCGATGCGCGCACGCCTTTCTCGTCGGCGCGCCGCGAGTTGCCCTCGAGATCAGCGAGTGAGACGTCGTACCATGCGCGCATCACGTAGCCGTTGTTGATCGTCACCGGCTGCATCGGCGCGTGGGGAAACACGAAACGGATGGACGGCATTCCGGTCAACTCAAGCTCCCGCACCATCGGCACGAAGTCGTTGCCGTCGGCGCCGAGTCCGTGCATCCAGATGATTGAGACAGTTGGATTGGGTGCGGTCTCGATTTCAATGGTGTCGAGCAGCTTGCTCATGAGTCGGATGGAACGTGAGTCGTGAAATCGTGAGATCGTGAGATCGAAAAGCCGGGAAGTCGGGAGATCGGGAAATCGTGAAGGGGGTTTGTCGCTCTCACCACCTCACGCTCTCACGTCCTCACGTTTTCTTCGGTCTGATGGCGGACTTCGGGCGGAAGACTTTGATCACGTGTTCGTGGGTCTCGATGTACGGCCCGCCGATGAGATCGATGCAGTAAGGAACGGCGGCGAAAATGCCGCTGGCGATGATGTTCCCTTTGTCATCTTTCAGGCCTTCGAGTGTTTCCCTGATCGCCTTGGGCTGCCCGGGCAGGTTGATGATCAGCGCGCCTTTACGGATGGCCGCAATCTGGCGCGACAGGATTGCGGTGGGCACGAATTTGAGGCTCACCTGCCGCATCTGCTCGCCGAAGCCGGGCATCACCTTGTCGGCAACGGCGAGCGTGGCCTCGGGTGTCACGTCGCGCGGCGCGGGGCCGGTGCCGCCAGTCGTAAGTACCAGATGACAGCGTTCCTGGTCAACGAGTTCCGTGAGGGTCGCTTCGATCACCCGCTGCTCGTCGGGAATGAGCCGCGTCACCATGCGCCAAGGCGTGGCGAGCGCTTTGCCGAACCAGTCCTTGAGTGCGGGGATGCCCTGGTCCTCATAGAGGCCTTGGGAGGCGCGGTCGCTGATCGAGACGAGACCGATGAGGAGTTCTTCGCTATGCGTCGTCATGGCGCGATTATAACGTGGCAAGAAAGGCGGGAAGCAAGAGGCGAGAGGTGAAAGGCGACAGGCGAGAGGCGGGAAGCGAAGTGCCAAAGCGGCGCCCGTGCGGATTTTACTCCTCTCCCCTCTCTCCTCTCTCCTCTCGACGCTGTCCCAGTGTCTCTCGTAACAGCTGGAACAATGCTCGATAGCTCCTCGGCGGCTTATTCGCCGCGTGTTCGCGCTGCGCATTGCGCACCAGTGCGCGCAGCTGCTGCGCATCAGCGTGCGGGTATGAGACGACCAGTTCGCCGAGCGCAGCGTCGTCGGCGAGCAGGCGTTCGCGCCAGCGCTCGATAAGATGCAGTTGGGCGGTGTGCTCGCGCGATTTGGTTTTCCAGGCGTCAATCCGCGCGCGTACGGGCTCGGGGTCAATGGTGCGCATCAGCTTGCCGATGTACTGCAGCTGCCGGCGGCGCGCCTCGAACTTGCTGATGCGCCTGGCCTCGAGCACGGCGTCGTGCAGAGTGTCCGGCAGCGCCATCGCCATAAGCTGATCTTCATTCAACGCCACGAGTTCGGCGCCGAGGTCTTGCAGCGCAAGCATCTGTTTCTTGCGCTGTGTCTTGCTGGGAAGCTCGTCGGTCATGGATCGGGAACTACGGGACGCGGTCAAGCTGCTATCATAGCGGTTTTTCAGAGCGCTCAGCAGTCAGCGAAACCAGCGAAGCGGCCGCCGAAGCTGATGGTTGAACGCTCACCGCTCACCGCTCACCGCTATTACACATGTCCGATAACCGCTTAGTATCCCCCGCCGATAAGCTCAAGCAGATCGCGCAGGATGTGCTCGACCATGCCTCGCGACGCGGCGCCACCGCCGCCGAGACGGAAGTGAGCGAGGGCTTCGGGCAGACCGTAACCGTGCGCCAGGCCGAGGTCGAAACCATCGAGTATAACCGCGACAAGGGCATCGGCGTCACCGTTTATATCGGCAAGCAGCGCGGCCACGCCAGCACTTCGGATTTTTCACCGCAGGCCGTGCGCGATACGGTCGATGCGGCGCTCTCGATCGCGCGCTTCACCGCGTCCGACGACTGCGCCGGGCTCGCCGAGCCGGAACTGCTGGCGCGCGACATTCCGGACCTTGACCTGTGGCACCCGTGGGATCTGCCGGTCGAGCGTGCAATCGAGCTCGCCAAGATGTGTGAAGCCGCGGGCTTCGCCGCCGATCCTCGCATCAGCAATTCCGAAGGCGCGACCGTGTCGACCCAGGAAACGCATTTCGTCTACGGCAACACGCTGGGATTCCTCGCCGGCTACCCCACCTCGCGGCACGGCCTATGGTGCGCGCTGATTGCCGGCAGGAACGACGCGATGCAGCGCGACGACTGGTATGAAACGGCCCGCGATCCGGCGGAACTTCCCGCGCCGGAGACCGTGGGCCGACGCGCCGGTGAACGCGCGGTGCGGCGCCTCGGCGCGCGCAAGATCGCGACCACGCAAGCGCCGGTGTTGTTCGAAGCGTCGATCGCGGCCAGCCTGCTCGGTCATTTTGTGTCCGCGGTGAGCGGCGGCAACCTTTATCGCAAGTCGTCGTTCCTGCTCGACAGCGCCGGCAAGCAGATATTCGCGCCTTTCGTCACGATCAGCGACCTGCCGCATATCAAGAAGGGACTTGCCAGCAGCGCCTTCGACGACGAAGGTGTCGCAACGCGGCCGCGCGAAGTGGTCCGCGATGGCGTAGTGCAGGGCTATTTTCTCGGCAGCTATTCGGCGCGCAAACTGGGCTTGAAGTCGACCGGTAATGCCGGCGGCAATCACAACCTGATTCTGCATGACACCGGCGAAGATTTCGCCGGTCTGGTGAAGGCGATGGGCGCGGGGCTCCTGGTTACCGAGCTCATGGGGCAGGGCGTCAATCCGGTGACCGGGGATTATTCGCGCGGCGCGGCGGGCTATTGGGTCGAGCGCGGCGAGATCGCCTACCCGGTGCAGGAGATCACGATCGCCGGCAATCTCAAGGACATGTTTCGCAGCATTGCCGCCATCGGCAACGACGTGGTCCGCCGCGGTTCGCGGCAGTCCGGCTCGGTATTGCTCGAGCGCATGACCATCGCCGGCGATTAGAATCGCCCTCCAAAGTTAGAAGAGCAAGAGTTCACCGCAGATAAACACCGATTAACGCCGATAGAAACAAGGAATATTTCCGAAGTTTCGCTCTAAGGAGGAGAAAATGAAGAGACGTCAGTTTCTCAGAGGAGCCGGTGTCGGCCTGGCCGGGACAGCAGTTGCCGCACCGGCGCTGGCGCAGGCGCAACCGCAGATCCGCTGGCGCATGGCATCGAGCTTTCCCAAGAGCCTCGACACCTTGTTCGGGAGCGCCGAGCAGATCGCGAGCCGCGTGTCGAAGATGACCGATGGCAGGTTCGAGATTCGCGTCTTTGCGGCGGGCGAGATCGTGCCCGCGCTGCAGGTGTTCGACGCGGTGCAGAATGGCACCGTCGAATGCGGCCAGACCGCGAGTTACTACTACGTGGGGAAAAACCCGGCCTTGGCATTCGATACGACGCTGCCGTTCGGCATGAACTGCCGCCAGCAGAACGCGTGGATGTACTACGGCGGCGGATTGAAGCTGACGCGCGAGCTGTTCAAGCAATACAACATCGTCAACTTTCCTTGCGGCAACACCGGCGCGCAGATGGCCGGCTGGTATCGCAAGGAGATCAAATCAGTCGCCGACTTGAAGGGGCTCAAGTTTCGCATCGGCGGTCTCGGCGGCCAGGTGCTCGCCAAGCTCGGCGTGGTCCCGCAGCAGATCGGCGGCCCCGACATCTATCCGGCGCTCGAGAAGGGCACGATTGACGCTGCGGAGTGGGTCGGCCCTTATGACGACGAAAAGCTCGGTTTCCACAAGGTCGCGAAGTTCTACTACTACCCAGGGTGGTGGGAAGGGTCGGCTCAGCTTTCGATTTACGTCAACATCAAGCAGTGGGAATTGCTGCCGAAGAGCTATCAGGAAGCGCTGGAAGTGGCGTGCGCCGAAGCCAACATCCACATGGTCGCCAAATACGACGCCAACAACACCGCGGCGTTGCGCAGGCTGGTGGCGGGCGGCGCGCAATTGCGGGCTTTCCCGCGCCCCGTGCTGGAAGCCTGCTACAAGGCCGCGCACGAGCTTTACGGGGAGCTCTCGGAAAAAAGTCCCGACTTCAAGAAAATCTATGCGGCGTGGTCGAAATTCCGGGACGACCAGTACCTGTGGTTCCGCGTCGCGGAAAACACCTACGACAATTTTGTCTATTCTGTGAAGCGTCCGGCTGCGGCCCCCGCGAAGAAAGGTTGATCCGGCGCGGCGTGCGCGGGATTAATTGCGCGAGCTGGAACGGACGAATTGCTTACGAGACTCGCCGTTTAACTCGCGCCGCTCAGAGCGTCATCTTGACTGTCTGAGGGCCTTTTCAATTTCCGCCGAGGCCTTGTCGGTATCGTCCCTGGCGGCGCCGGGCGTTTCGGCCTTTTGGGTTTCTTGCGGCGGAGCGGGCGCGTCCGGCATGGGAATCTGCAGCTCGATCGCCCCGGGCTCGCGCTTCACCTCGTCCGATTTGTAGTGAAGCACGATCTGCGGCAAGGCGATCACCAGCGACACCATGATGAGCTGGATCACGACGAACGGGATTGCGCCCCAGTAGATGTCGGAGGTCTTCACTTCGCGGGGCGCCACGCTGCGCAGGTAGAACAGCGCGAAGCCAAACGGCGGATGCATGAAAGAGGTCTGCATATTCACGCCCAGCATCACGCCAAACCAGACGAGATCGATGCCGAGCTTTGCCGCCACCGGGGCGAGCAGCGGGATCAGGATGAACGCGATCTCGAAAAAATCGAGGAAGAAGGCGAGCAGGAACACCATCAGGTTCACCACGATCAGGAATCCCATGGCGCCGCCCGGCAGGGTGGTGAGCAGGTTTTCCACCCACAGGTCGCCGTCCACCGCCCTGAAGATGAGACCGAAGACCGTGGAGCCGACCAGGATGAAGATCACGAAACTGGTGAGCTTCGTGGTCGCATCCATTGCCTGCCTGAGGAGACTCAGGCCGAGGCGGCGCCTGGCGAGGGCCAGAGCGAGCGCGCCGGTTGCGCCCATCGCACCGCCTTCGGTCGGGGTCGCCACCCCCATGAAAATCGTCCCCAGCACGAGAAAGATCAGGGTGAGCGGCGGCACCAGCGAGATCGCCGCCCGGGCGGCGAGCGCCCATCCCCGGAGCGTGCGCGCCGGGGGCGGCAGCGCCGGCGCCGCGTGCGGTTGGATGATGGAGATCAGCAGCACGTAGCCCAGGTAGAAGGCGGCAAGCGTGAGGCCGGGGATGAATGCCCCCTGGTACATGTCGCCGACCGATTTGCCGAGCTGGTCCGCGAGCACGATCAGAACCAGGCTCGGCGGAATGATCTGGGCGAGCGTGCCCGAGGCGGCGATGACGCCGGTGGCAAGCCGCGGGGAATAGCCGTAGCGCAGCATGATCGGCAGCGAGATCAGCCCCATCGAGATGACAGACGCGGCGACGACCCCGGTCGTTGCGGCGAGCAGGGCGCCAACGAACACCACTGCGTAGGCAAGACCGCCGCGCACCGCGCCGAAGAGCTGCCCAATGGTGTCGAGCAGTTCCTCGGCCATGCCGCTGCGCTCCAGGATCAGCCCCATGAACGTGAAGAACGGGATGGCGAGCAGCGTGTCGTTGCGCATGATGCCGAACACGCGCTCCGGCAGCGCCTGCAGCAGCTCGGGCTTGAGCAGGCCGAGCTCGATGCCGATCAGGCCGAAGAAGATGCCGTTTGCGGCGAGCGAAAAGGCGACCGGATAGCCGAGCAGCAGGAATACCACCAGCGCGCCGAACATGATCGGCGCCATCATCTCGTGCGGCATCAGTTTCTTTCCTGCTCCCCGCCCGCCGGGTCCGGGATCGCGCCGCGCAGATAGGCGATGCGCTTGATGATCTCCGACAGGCCCTGGAGGACCAGCAGCGCGAAGCCGACCGGGATCAGCAGTTTGACCGGCCAGCGGATGAGCCCGCCGGCGTCGCCCGAGATCTCGTGGCCGAGGTAGGACTGCATGAACATCGGCCACGACAGATACATGATGATGACGGCCATCGGCATCAGGAACAGCAGCCCGCCCAGGATGTCGATCCTGGCCTGGCCGCGTTTCGAGAATCGGCCGGCTATGACGTCAATGCGCACATGTTCATTCTTCTTGAGCGTGTAGCCGGCGCCCAGCAGGAAGATCGCCGAGAACAGATACCACTGGATTTCAAGCCAGGCGTTGGAGCTCAGGCTGAACGAGTAGCGCATGACGGCGTTGCCGGCGCTCACCAGCACCGCGGCCAGCACCAGCCACCCGATCGCGCGGCCGACGCGGTCGTTGATCGCGTCGATGAGCTGCGAAAATGCGAGCAGTGCTTTTATCATCTTGATTTCAATCTCATCATACGCGGTGGCGCGCCTCGACCGCAAAACGCTGGCCGTGCCTCGGCCCGGAAAATCACCAGCTTGGGCGCATTAAGCATGGTAAAATCAAAAACTTAAGTGCAGGACACTCATGTATTCATTGAAAGACACCATCGAGAATTTTGACCCCGAGGTCTGGCGTGCGATCGAGCAGGAGTATGGCCGCCAGGAAGATCACATCGAACTGATCGCCTCGGAAAACTACGCGAGCCCGCGGGTGATGCACGCGCAAGGCTCCGTGCTGACCAACAAATACGCCGAAGGTTATCCGGGTAAGCGCTATTACGGCGGTTGCGAGTACGTCGATGTCGTCGAGCAGCTCGCGATCGATCGCGCGAAAAAGCTGTTTCACGCCGGGTACGCCAACGTGCAGCCGCATTCCGGCGCGCAGGCCAACCATGCGGTCTACGTTGCGGTGCTGCACCCGGGCGATACCATACTCGGCATGGCGCTTGACGCCGGCGGCCACCTCACCCATGGTGCGCGCGTCAATATCAGCGGGCGCTACTACGACGCCTTTGCTTACGGGCTCAACCCGGAGACCGAGGAGATCGATTACGCCGAGGTTGAGGAACTTGCCCACGTGAAGAAACCCAAGCTCATCGTCGCCGGCGCTTCCGCCTATTCGCTGGTGATCGATTGGAAGCGGTTCCGAGACATCGCTGACCGCGTGGGAGCGCTCTTGATGGCTGATATTGCGCACTACGCCGGGCTGATTGTGGCGGGATTTTATCCGAGTCCGGTCGGCATCGCCGATTTCGTGACCAGCACCACGCACAAGACGCTGCGCGGCCCGCGCGGCGGCCTGATTCTTGCCAACGTCGAGCACGAAAAAGTGCTCAACTCGGCGGTATTTCCGGGCACCCAGGGCGGGCCGCTGATGCACGCGATCGCGGCCAAGGCGGTCGCGTTCAAAGAGGCGATGAGCCACGAGTTCAAGGATTACCAGGAGCAGGTAATGGACAACGCGCGGGTGATGGCCAAAATGCTGCACGAGCGCGGCTGCCGCATCGTGTCGGGGCGCACCGAATGCCATATGTTCCTCGTCGATGTCCGCGACAAAGGGCTCACCGGCCGCGGGGCCGAAACCGCGTTGGGCGGGGTGGGAATCACGGTCAACAAGAATTCGATCCCCGATGACCCCCAGAAGCCGACGGTGACCAGCGGCATCCGCATCGGTTCGCCGGCGATGACGACGCGCGGGTTCACGGAAATGGAGGCGGAATTGCTTGCCAATCTGATCGCCGACGTGCTCGATGCTCCAGCCGACGACAAGCTTGCCAAGCGTGTGGCGGGCGAAGTCAAGAAGCTATGCGCGAAGTTCCCCGTCTACGGTCAATGATGAACGATGAATGATGAACAAAGTCCGAAACCGTAGGCAGCGGTGTCGTTATTCCGCGTTCATCGTTCCGCGTTCCGCGTTGAATCGATGAAGTGTCCTTTCTGCAAATCCGACGACACCCAGGTCATCGACTCCCGGGTGAGCGATGACGGCGAGAGCATCCGCCGGCGCCGGCGCTGCGCGAGCTGCAGCAAGCGTTTCACCACCTACGAGACGGTGGAATTGCGCATGCCGCAGGTCGTCAAGCAGGATGGCGGCCGCGCCGAGTTCGATCTCGAAAAGCTGCGCACCGGCTTCATGCGCGCGCTGCACAAGCGGCCGGTGGAGACCCGGCAGGTGGATGAAGCGCTCGCGAACATCACGCAGGACGTGCTTGCGCGCGGTGAGCGCGAGATCGAGTCGCGGCGCATCGGCGAAATGGTGATGCGCGAGCTGCACAAGCTCGATCACGTCGCCTACATCCGCTTCGCATCGGTCTACAAAAGCTTCCAGGGTGTCGACGATTTCCAGGACGCGATCAAGGAAGTGCAGAAGCCGGCTTCCGGCAAGAAGTAGTTTGAACCGCCAATACGCCTCACCCCTCACGCAGTTTATGTTTTCGGCTGACGATCACCTTTTCATGGCGCGGGCGCTGCAGCTCGCGCGGCACGGATTGTTTACAACAACGCCCAATCCGCGCGTTGGCTGCGTGATTGCGCGCGGCGGCAACCGGGTCGGCGAGGGCTGGCACGAACGGGCCGGCGCGCCCCATGCCGAAGTGAACGCGCTCACTGTTGCGGGCGCGGCGGCGCGCGGCGCGACGGCCTATGTTTCGCTCGAACCGTGCACGCATCACGGCCGCACCGCGCCGTGCGCGGAGGCGCTGGTCGCCGCAGGCGTTGCGCGCGTGGTCGCGGCAATGCAGGACCCGAATCCGCTGGTGGCGGGAAAGGGTCTTGCCCGCCTGGAGGAAGCTGGAGTAGCGATCGAATGCGGCCTGCTGGAAGACGAGGCGCGCGAGCTCAACATCGGTTTTGTTTCGCGCATGAATCGCGGCCGCCCGTGGGTCAGGATGAAACTGGCGGCAAGCCTCGACGGCAAGACCGCGCTCAACAACGGTAAGAGCCGATGGATCACCGGCGCCGCGGCGCGCCGTGACGGACACGCCTGGCGTGCGCGCGCCTGTGCAGTGCTCACCGGCATCGGCACGGTGAAGGACGACGACCCGCAACTCACAGTGCGCGAAGTCGAGACGACGCGCCAACCGCTGCGTGTGATAGTGGACAGCCGGCTGGAGACGCCGGTGGCGGCGAAAATTCTGCGGGGCGGCGGGGTGCTGATCGCGGCGGCGGTGAACGGGGGCGACAACTTCCCGGCGCTGAAGGACAAGGGAGCGGAAATGGTGGTGCTGCCCAACGCGGGGGGAAAAGTCGAGCTTGGGGCGTTGATGCGGGAACTCGCGCGGCGCGGGATCAACGAGGTGCATGTCGAGGCCGGCCACAAGCTCAACGGTTCATTGCTCGGCGAAGGCCTGGTCGACGAACTGGTGATTTATCTTGCGCCGCACCTCATCGGCGACGCGGCTCGCGGCATGTTCAACCTGCCGGAGCTTGAGGACCTGAGCGGCCGGCGCGAGCTGAAGATTCACGATCTGCGCATGATCGACAAGGATATTCGCGTGATCGCGAGGATCGTATAATGTTTACCGGCGTCGTGGCCGCGGTAGGCACGATCGCCAGCGCCGCACCGACGGCGGGCGGCGCCAGGCTGCGCGTCGCAAGCGGCGGACTACTTTTGGACGACGTGGCGGTTGGCGACAGCATCGCGGTGAACGGAGTGTGCCTGACCGTGGTTGCGCGTGATCGCGCGGCATTCGAGGCCGATGTATCGCGGGAAACGCTCGACTGCACCGCGGGATTCCCGACCGGAGTGCGGGTAAATCTGGAAAAGGCGCTGCGCCTGTCGGACCGGCTCGGCGGGCATCTCGTCAGCGGCCATGTCGACGGTGTCGGCGAGGTAGCCCGGTTCGAACTCGTCGGAGACAACCGGCTGCTCGCCGTCGTGGCCCCTGCCGGCTTGGCGAAATACATCGCGCGCAAGGGCTCGATTGCGGTCAACGGCGTGAGCCTGACGGTGAACGAGGTGAATGGCGCGGAGTTCTCGGTCAACGTGATTCCGCACACGCTGCGGGCAACGGGCCTGCAGGACTTACGGGCAGGCGACCGGGTCAATCTCGAGGTCGACTTGCTGGCGCGTTACGTCGAGCGGCTTCTAACGGCGTCCAAGTAAGTTCAGCGTAGGTTTCCCCGCCCGACAATGAAACCGCCAACTGTCCGAGCGGAATGACGTTGCGCTGGCGGTGCTGTAGCTTTTGGGCTACAATATGACCGACATTCGACATTACGCCACCGCATCTGGCGCGGACGTTTTTCAGGGATGGTTCGACACCCTGCGTGACCGCCAGGCGCAAGCAGCAGGCGGACATCAAACGAGCAAAAGGATACTGGCATGACTACCAGCAAAGGACAAAAACGCGGGGCAAAGGCGCCGGCTAGCGTGCCGCATCGTCCGAAACTTCTCGAGTGGCTCAAAGACCCGCGGAACGCGGTGGCCTACGTCGAAGCGGTGCTTGAGGAGGGTGATTCGAAGGCGCTGATGCAAGCCCTCCGCAACGTCGCAGAGGCACAGGGCGGTATCGCTGCGGTTGCCGAGCGGGCGGGCTTGAGTCGTGAAACACTTTATCGCACGCTTTCGAAACGTGGCAATCCGCAACTCATGAGCTTGACCAGGATTCTCAGCGCGACGGGCCTGCGGCTCAGCGTTACGCACGCGCATACCGGCTTACCTCGTTCTCTACGAGCGAGCAGGGCGGCATGACACTTTGCCGCGCCTAGCCCGACGGTGCGTAAGATGATGCAGCAGTGGGCCGACTATCTCGACAGGCGGAAGGCCGGGGCAGAAGTGAAACCACTGCGTGGCAACACCGCGTGACCGGAAATCGGCGAACACGCCAACTTGCGGTTATTACCAGTTCTGATAACATGATTCTCAAGCAGGTGAAATGGCTGGGCGACAGCCGGGAAAGACTGCGGGATTTTCCGGATGATCCCCGGCGTGAAGCGGGGTATCAGCTTGAACGGGTGCAGGCCGGGAAAGACCCCGCCGACTGGAAATCCATGCCGTCAGTGGGCCTTGGCGCGAAGGAATTCCGAGTGCGTGGTGGTGGCGCTTTTCGCGTGATCTACATTGCCCGGTTTGCCGAAGCGATATACGTGCTTCACGCCTTCCAGAAGAAGGCGAGCAAGACGCCAAAGCCCGATATGGAACTTGCCCGAAGGCGATTCAGGGCGCTGATACGGGAACGAAGGCAATCATGAGCGAACGACTGAAAATCACACGCGGAAGCGGCAACGTTTTCCACGATATTGGGTTTCCGCCGGAGGAAGCGGAGAACCTCAAGCTGCGCGCCGACCTGATGATGCGCATCGAGGATTACTACAAGAAAAGCGGCGCGACACAGGCGACGATGGCCAAGACACTCGGACTTACTACACCGCGATTCAACGCCCTGCTCAAGGGCAAGATCGGCCTGTTCAGCCTTGATGCGCTGCTGAATATCGCCGTGCGCGCCGGGTTGAGGATTGAACTGCGGATAAAGAAGGCGGCGTGACCGGCTGGCGCGGGGGTTGTTCGGGATTTGCGATCCGGTTGGCGATGGCGTTTGGGAACTGAGGATCGACACTAGAGACTATGAGCAAAGGACACGTTCCCGCAGCCGTTCCCGATGCTTCCGGGCTGCAGTTCATCGTGGCGGCAAAACCGGCGCGAACGAATCGGGCAGCGAAGCGGCGCCGCTCGAAAGCGGAACCGGTCGAGCTCGCGGCGTAACGCCGGCGGGACATCACTCACTTTCGCATCAAGCGGGTGTGGCCAAAGCCGGAGGCGACCTGGCGCATGCACGGTCGCGGCGGCGAACGAGCCGTAATATAACCCTTGAATATCGGACACAGATGTCCGATAATCCATCTAAGAGCGCGGCAGCGACCGATGCGCGGTAACGAGTTCATCCGCAAGATTCAGAAACACGCGAAGGCAGCAGGCATTGCCTGCGAGTGGCGCCCCGATCGCGGCAAGGGCTCGCACGGCCTGCTTATCCTTGGGGATCGGCGGACGGTGGTGCGCAATCCAAAGGATGAACTGAAGACCGGGACCTATCACGCCATGCTCAAGCAGCTCGGGCTTACCGAGCGGGACATTCGTTAAGGAGCAGAAGATGTTGCAATTTACCTACCCCGTGAAACTCACTCGGGAACGCAAGGATGGCGGCTACGTGGTGAGCTGCCGGGATATCCCGGAGACGATCACCCAGGGGAATTCGATCGAGGAGGCCCTGTCCGAGGCCGAGGGAGCGCTGCAGGCGGCGATCGAGGGCCGGATCGAGGATGGCCTGAATATCCCTGCGCCGTCGCGTGCGAAACGCGGCGAGCACATGGTTCCGACCCCGATCACCACCGCGTTGAAGGCAGCCGTCTACACCGAAATGCGCGAGCAGCAGGTGTCAAAGTCAGAACTCGCGCGGCGCATGCATGTGCACGAGAAAGAGGCACGGCGCATGCTCGATCCGCGGCATCCGACTAGGGTGCCAACCCTCGAACGCGCACTCGCAGTCCTGGGCCGGCGGGCAGAGATCGCGGTGAGTTGAGTCAAACCAGCCCTACCGCGACGGCGGGAAAACCGGGAAGCGGCATAGCGAACAGCCGCGCCTAGCCCGACGGGGTGATCGATTTCCTCGAAGCGGCCGGTGCAGATGCATCGCCTCTTACTGGCAATGATCTGGCGCAGGCAGTCGACTTTTCGGCGCTGCGGTTTCCCGAGATTGCCACACCCTCGCGGGCTCGTAATGACAAGCGGCGCTTGATCAGAGGCTCCCTGGATTACTGCATCGGGATCCGTGGCGCTTTGACGACCTTGCCCCACTTGTCGATTTCAGACTTGAGGAACGCGCCGAATTCCTCGGGTTTCGAGCCCACGACTTCGGCGCCTTCGGCCGCGAGCTTGTCGCGCGTCTCGGGCGCATGGAGGATTGCCGAAATTTCGGTCTGCAGCTTCACGACGACCGGCTGCGGCGTGCCCGCGGGCGCGGCGATCCCGTACCAGCCGACCCCCTCGTAACCTGCGACGCCGCCTTCCGCCACAGTGGGAACATCGGGTAGGCTGGAGACTCGCTTTGCGCTGGTGACGCCCAGCGCGCGCAACCGGCCGGTCTTCAGATGCGGCAAAGGCGGCAGCAGCGTCGACATCAGCAATTGTACGTGACCTGACATCGTGTTCGATCAGCCCGGGGCCAGTGCCCTTATACGGCACGTGCTGGAGTTTGATGCCGGTCATGTGGTTGAAAAGCTCCATCGAAAGGTGCGGCCCGGTACCGATGCCGGATGACGCATAGGCGAGCTCACCGGGGCGCGACTTGGCGAGCGCGATCATCTGCTTCACGTTGCGCACCGGCAGCGTCGGATGCATGACGAGGAGGTTGGGCATCGCCGCGACCTGTGTCACCGGCGCGAAGTCGCGGATCGGATCGTACGGCACTTTCTTGTAGAGCACGGTGTTGATGGCGAGCGGCGTCGCGGTCATCACGAGCGTGTAGCCGTCGGGTGGCGATTTGGCGACGAGCGAAATGCCGATCATCTGGCCGGCGCCGGGCCGATTGTCGATGATCACCTGCTGCCCCCAGCGCGCCGTCAGCTTGACCGAGAGCTGTCGCGCGAGGATGTCCGTGCCGCCGCCGGGCGAGGACGGAACGATGATGCGTATTGGCTTCACCGGATATTCCTGCGCCTGCGCAGCGCCTGAGGCGAGCAGCAGTGCGAGCATAACAGCAATGAAGTAAACGAGTCTGCTCACGATCTCCTCCGGAGAAGGGTAATGAGAAAGGTAAAATCTATCCAGTCTATCCACCCGCCGCGATCCTGTGCGTGACCGGAACCCCTTCGTAATGGCTCCGAGACCCGCATTAGTGAGTTCGCGTAAATGGGTGACAGTCAATTTACGCCTCGAATCTCCCTTCTCCCCTCGGGAGAAGGGCAGGGATGAGAGCTGAGCATTGTCAGGCATCTATTGAATGCTCAGTAGGCGCAGATTTCGGCGTCGCGATCGCGTTCATGTGGCTAGGAGTGTGTCGGACATTGTCCCGACACACTCCTTACGTAAAACCGCCCGGGCAAGAGCTGACAAGAAACGATATCGAGTAGCCCG